>JDSF01000307.1_pt1 | contig 23750 bp, 22 predicted proteins | sample 199441 | NCBI WGS metagenome assembly JDSF01 (sample SAMN02592751, study PRJNA231836) | bioreactor metagenome | isolation source: continuous culture bioreactor denitrification-DNRA | place: Germany: Bremen
AAATAGCGACCCCATGATTTTTGTCGATGGTCAGTCGATTGTAATCATGAATTCGCAAATGCTTTATAGGATTGATATCAGCCCTGGGTGAGAGTATTAAAGCCGAGCAGCGGAGGACGCTGGGTCGGGATTTGATGTTGGGATGAAATCAAACACATAGCTTTGGTCGCTGAAATTTGTCGTGACAGTTTCGAGTGCTGTCACAATAAAAAAGCCTTCCCCATAATTGAGGAAGGCTGAAAATGTAAACTAAAAAAACTGTTCACAATACACCTATCCACGTAGGTTCTAGTACGTTGTTTTAAGGCAGGTCTCCTGGCTCAGGTTCTTCATTTCACTCACCTTCCCGATAATTCAGTGGTATTTGAGTGAAACTCCCCATTACAGTGGCGGGACCGCGTCGGATTTAAACCGAACTTCCCTATTAAGTCGCTTTGTTAGCAACACCTATAAACACATGTTATGCACTTCTATTATATTGTACCCCCAACATATAGTGTTGTCAATATATATCAGGGCTATAATTACCATAATCTAGCTTTTATGAGGATGATCATGAATACATAAATCAACGAACTCAAAATTAACGACATCAAATAGACCAATATCCGTCAATTTTAACTCTGGTATAACTGGTAAAGCGAGGAACGCAAGGAGCATAAACGGATCAATTTCATTGTTCACACCTACGTTGTAAGCAAGCTCCAGTAGTTTTTCGTGTTCTGCATCCATTTCACTCAGGGTTTTATCAGACATAATGCCCGCAATTGGGAGCGGTAAAGAGCCAATGACCTTACCAGCTTTTACTACAACAAGACCGCCTCCAATTCTCTCGATTTCTTTTGCAGCCACCATAATATTTTCATCAGTATCACCAATAATAATCAGATTGTGCGAATCGTGGGCCACTGTAGATGCAATCGCACCGTCTTTCATCTCAAACCCTTCAACAAGACCTAAACCAACATTGCCTGTTGCCTTATGTCTTTCAAGAACTGCAAGCTTCAATATGTCTAATTCTCTCACATACTCAAAAACACCCTCTTTTAAACCGACTTTTCTTGTCACATGTTCTGTCACAAGAGATTTAGGTGCTATTTTCATAACTCTTGCAATATCTGATTCCATATGCAACTTAAGTTTCTCAATATCTAGTTCACCTAAGTTCACTGTATTCCTAACACGATCATCAACAAGACTAACCGCTTCAAATAGGGGCAGTCCATCGTCTGCGACCATCTTGCCCGCTTTAAATACTTTTTCTACTTTAAATGTTCTCAAGTTATCAATAATAATGACGTCAGCTAAGTACCCTGGCGCCACTGCACCACGGTCATACAGTCTATAACATTCAGCTGCATTTAGTGTTGCCATCCTAATAGCTGAAAGAGCAGGAAGACCACATTCCATTGCAAGTCTTACATTATTGTCGATGTGTCCATCCTTCAGAATATCGCCAGGGTGGCGATCGTCTGTGCAAAATAGGCAACGTCTTAGATTTTCTTTTGAGACACCTTGCACAAGTGTTGACAAGTTTCTTGCTGCTGAGCCTTCTCTAATCAATATATACATGCCCAGTCGAAGTCTATTGATCATTTCCTCAACCGACTCACATTCATGCTCTGTACGAACACCTGCTGAAACATATGCATTAAGCTGTGTTCCCTCTATTAATGGACCATGTCCGTCGATAATCTTGTTGTTGTCCTGAGCCAATTTTATTTTATCTACAACTCTGTCCGCACCACCAATCACGGCTGGATAATCCATAAGTTCACCAAGTCCTAAAACTCTTGGGTGATTGATAAGCTCTGACAATTGTTTAGCCTCAAGAACAGCACCTGAGTTCTCAAAATCCGTTGCTGGAACACACGAAGGCAGCATGACAAATACATCCATTGGCACAGACTCACTCGCATTCAAAATGTATTCTATACCGTCCATGCCATTAACATTAGCAACTTCATGAGGGTCTGCAATTATTGTTGTGGTCCCTCTTGGAACAATGGCTCTTGCATACTGCTCTGGTGTTGCCATAGAAGACTCGATATGAACATGTCCATCAATTAGCCCTGGCGCTATATATCTTCCATCTAACTCTATAACTTCATGACCTTCGTAGCTATCTCCAATACCGGCAATGTAACCATCTACTATAGCAACGTCACCTTCTATGATTTCCTCAGTAAATACATTTATAACTTTGCCACCCTTTAAAACAAGATCAGCCTTTTCACGCCCTGCCGCTACTCCGATCCTTTTTTGAATGATACTCTTCATTTGACGACCCCTCTTTCAAACGCTTTAGAACTTCTACTCGAATTTAAGCCCTGCATCTTTTATCGCCTTTAAGACCTTTTCAGGTGTGGCTGGCACTTCAAGAATTCTGACGCCTATAGCATCGTAGATTGCATTGAGTATTGCTGGTGCAACGGGCACCATAACTGGTTCGCCAATCCCCTTCGCACCATATGGCGCAGTGTTTTCTGGATCTTCTACAATGACCTTTTGAATTTCTGGAATATCCATAGCTGTCGGAATAATGTACTTAGCAAATCTGTTATTCTTAATAACACCGTTTTTAACACCCAAGTTTTCGTATAAGGCATACCCTAGTCCCATTACGAAACCACCATCAATCTGACCTTCAACAAGTTCTGGATTTATGGCCCTGCCCACATCCTGAACACAGTATGCCTTTGTAACATGAACACGGCCTGTGTCTGTATCTACATCGACATCTACACCATACGCATTAAACGTATAAGGCCAGTAGGGTGCACCAAGTCCTGTTTCAGGATCCATTGTCGTTGTTTGTGCTGTAAATGTTTCCGTAACGGAAACAAGCTTGTCGTCTTCAAATAATTTGTCTGCAACCTCTTCAAGTGTTATTTTCTTCTCTGGTAAAATCTCGAGCCAAACAAGGCCGTCTTCCATTCTTAAGCCAACTGAAGAATTGAGTCCCATTAGTTTCGAAGCTTCCACAAATACAGCTTCTTTAAAACTTTTGGATGCTAAAAGTACTGCATTGCCAGTATTATATGTTTGTCGGCTTGCTGCTGCTGTTCCTGAGTCTTTAAAAGTGTCAGTGTCCTCACATATCATTGTAACTTCAATAGGATCTAGCCCGAGTGTCTCAGCGCAAATCTGAGGCATAATTGTCTTCGCACCCTGCCCTACTTCCGTAGCGCCAACTCTCAGAAGAACCTTGCCCTCTGGCGTCAGATCAACTGTTGCAATTGATACATCAGGGAATCCATTTCCATACCCTGTGCCATACCAGCTTAGAGCGATGCCCTTTCCTTGTTTAATCATTTGCATCAGCTCCTTCCATAAGGTCTTTAAGTGCATCTATACACTCTTTCATGGGAACACTTTCTGTCAGTATCTGTCCATTTGGTGTCATAGATCCCTTGTTAAAACAATTCCTATATCTAATTTCAAACGGATCCATATTAAGTTCTCTTGCAACCATATCGATTTGCTGTTCATAAGCAATCGCAACTTGTGTTGCACCAAAACCTCTCATGGCACCGCAGAATGGGTTATTCGTATACACTGCAATACTATCTACCTTCACATTTGGAATTTCATATGGTCCCGAAACATGAACACCAGCTTTTCTTAATACGTTTATCGCCCATGAAGCGTATGCGCCTGTGTCCCCTACAATATGTGCTTCACAAGCTGTAAGCTTACCATCCTTTGTTGCACCCGTCTTAAGCTTCATTGTCATTGGATGACGTTTAGAATGGGCATAGAATGACTCTTCTCTTGAGTATGTCACCTTTACTGGTCTACCCGTTTTTAAGGTGGCTAGGCCTAAGTGAATTTGCATTGTAATATCTTCACGACCACCAAATGCACCACCTACAGCAGGGTTACGAATTACTATTTGGTCTTCCTCAAGTCCAATTGCTTCAGCAATTTCTAGTCTGTCGAAATGAGGATATTGAGAAGATGCTACTAAAACCAATCTACCTTCTTCCATATAGGACAGACCACTCTCAAGTTGTAAAAATACGTGATCCACAAATGGTGAAAAGTATGTGTTTTCAACAACAACATCTGCCTCTTCAAAGGCTTTGTCTATATCACCTCTACGACATTTATAATGGAAAATAACATTGGATTTGCCTTCATGAATCTGAACAGCATCGTCTTTCATTGCTTCATATGGGTCAAAGAGTGCTGGAAGTTCCTCATAATTTATGACCACTGCGTTCGCAGCAGCTTCTGCCTCTTTCTCAGTTTCAGCTACAACAAATGCTATTGGATCTCCTACACGTCTGACCTTTTTTTTCACATAAAACCTCATGATCTTTGAACAAAACACCATGATGATTCATTGCAGTGACATCTTTTGCAGTTAAAATAGTTAAGACACCTTGCATAGTTTCAGCTACTGATGTATCAACAGTGAAATGAGCATGTGGCCTTTCAGAGCGTACAGTATGTCCAAATGCCATGCCATCTATTTGCATATCCTGTGGATATAACGCTCGACCTGTTAGTTTATCGATTCCATCTTTTCTTTTGTATCTTTTCCCAACGGTTTTAAATTCAGGCATATTATTCACCTGCCTTCTTCTGCTTCGACTTTTCATCATCAGTTTTGCTGCTAATGACTTCGGAAGCCATCTGTACTGAGGAAAGAATTTTATCATACCCTGTACATCTGCAAAGATTTCCAGACACAGCGTCTTTGATTTCATCTTCTGTTGGTTTGGGATTTGCATCAAGAAGTGCTTTTGATGAAAGCACCATGCCTGGAATACAGAATCCACACTGCACAGCACCATTATCTAAAAATGCCTGCTGAACAGGATCGAGTCCGTCTTCTGTTTCAAGCCCCTCAATAGTGACAACATGTTTTTCGTGACACTGTGCAGCTAACACAAGACAGGAGTCTACTGCGCGTCCTTCAAGAATGACAGTACAAGCACCACATTCTCCCTCGCCGCAGCCTTCTTTAGTACCAGTGAGTCCTAGGTCATTTCGTAAGAAATCCAGTAGACGCAGTCCATCATGTATCTCTTTTTCTATCCATTCATTGTTAACGTTTATTTTAAGATTAAACATAGAATCACCCCTTGTTCACTTGTTGAGTTTTACATCTTACTTGGTCTAAGATTCTTTGTAGCGCTGGCTTCAGAACACCTTGAACTGCATCTCTTTTATATGGCATTGAACTTCTTCCTGCCAGACGCGCTTCGACGATATCGCCAAATTTAATAGCACCTTCTTTAATGAGCGCTTCATCTAAAACTTTCCCTGCAAACCAAGCTTCAAGTTCAATTTCTCGTGTTGGATTAAGTCCTAGTGAACCCGATCCTACACCACATGAAATGATTTTTCCAGATGTCTCAAGCTCCATATAGACAGCTGTGCTGATTCTCGATATAGCAAGGGCATTTCTCAACCCAAGTTTTTCAAATTCTATAACTGACAATTCGGTTTGTGGTTTTGGAATGTTAATAGACACCAATAACTCATTTAGCTCTAGGGCCGTTTGCCCTTTACCTAAGTAGAAATCAGTAAGTGGAATGATTCGTTGACCTTTGTTTGAAGCCGCTGTAACTGTCGCTCTGAGTGCAACCAGAGGTGGCGCTGCATCTGCGGCAGGTGAACCATTTGCGAGGTTTCCGACTAGTGTTCCTAAGTTTCTAATCTGAGGAGAACCGACGCTCTTACAGGCGTCCCAAAGTCCAGGCAGTAGATCTTTTATCTCTTGATTTTCAACAATATCAGTAAATCTGACCATGGCGCCTATAGTGATGTTATCAACACCGATTTCAAGACTTTGGAGTTCTTTTACATCTGTGATATCTATCATAATAGAACCGCGGTTATGGCCCTCTCTAATTTGAACCAATAGATCTGTACCACCAGCCAGAATTTGCGCTTCTCGCCCATATTCCTGAAGCAATTTCGTAGCTTCATCTATTGTTTTTTACACGAAATACTCTTTCTACGCTCATTATATACTCCCTCATTTCTTTCGTATGTTGAGGCAATCTAAAGACAGTAATCTTTTGATGTTCTAACCCTAATGCCTCATACAAAATCAGTTCTGTATGCGATGAGTCAATGCGACACATCGTGGGTGAGTCGTTCGTTTTGTATGACGGATTAAGCTTTAACTCGGTAAATCCATATACATTTTGAAATATCGAACGAATATTTGATATTTTCTGATAATATTCGATTGATTTGTATACAATTTGAGCCTCTACAGTGCATGTAGAGGCTCAAATATTTAATTCAGGGAAATATCCCTAATACTCATTAAATTCTTAGGTAATTACATGATAATTGGAAGAATTAGCTTAAGTGCAAATAGTCCTGCGATGAAATATGTCATCTTAGGTACTTCTTTGCCTCTGCCTGTGAATAGTTTCAGTAGGATGTAAGACATGATTCCCCACATAATACCTTCTGCGATAGAATACGCAAGTGGCATCATGATAATTCCAAAGAATGCTGGGATAGCTTCAGTAAAGTCCTCAAAATCGATTTCTTTAATAGGCGACATCATGAATAGACCTACTAGAACAAGTGCTGGTGCAGTTGCAGCCGCTGGAATAATACCAAATAGCGGAGCAAAGAATAGAGCTAGGAAGAAGAAGAAGCCTGTAGAAACAGCAGTAAGACCTGTACGTCCACCTTCTGCAACCCCTGCAGCGGACTCAACAAATGTCGTTACTGTTGATGTACCCATACATGCGCCAACAGTTGTACCGATGGCATCTGCAAGTAGGGCCTTCTTAGCGCCAGGAAGTTTGCCTTCTTCATCAAGCATACCAGCTTTAGTCGATACACCAATTAGAGTACCAACTGTATCGAACATATCTACAAATAGGAATGTAAATAGAACGAAAATGAAATCAAATGTTGCAATGCTAGACCACTCAAACGCGAACCAGATTGGGCTTGGAGGCATTGAAACAAGTGTTTCTGGGAACTGAACAATTCCGAATGGTACACCAACAATAGTCGTTGCAACGATACCGATGAATAAAGCACCTTTAACGTTCATAGCCAGTAATGTACCAGTAAGTAAAATACCAATAATTGCAACCAGTGGAGCACCACTTGTAATATGACCTAGTTCAAGAGGTGTACCAGCGCCTTGAACGATAATCCCTGCACCGTTCAAACCGATAAATGCAATAAACAGACCAATACCAACTGAAATTGCTTTCTTTAAATTCATTGGAATACAGTTTAGTATAGCTTCACGGACATTTAAGAATGTCAGTAACAAGAATATGATACCTTCTGCGAATACCGCAGTCAGTGCGAATTGCCATGAATACCCCATACCAAGAACTACTGTGAATGCAAAGAATGCGTTTAGACCCATACCTGGAGCAAGTGCAAATGGTAAGTTAGCATAGAAGCCCATAACAAGTGTTGCAATTAGTGATGCAAGTGCTGTTGCAGTGAATACTGCTCCAAAATCCATTCCAGTAGCCGATAGCATACCTGGATTTACAGCCAGTATGTAACCCATTGTCATAAACGTCGTTAAACCTGCGAGTAACTCCGTACTAACATTCGTACCATGTTCCTTAAGCTTAAAGTATCTTTCTAGAAAATCTGCCATTGAATGACCCCCTGTATTTTCCTTTAGTCTCCGTCCCCCTGCGTCCGAGACCTACCCTCCTTTATTATGTATTGAACGGAAGTATATCCAGTCCATTCTAACGCCTTCAATACACTCTTGTAAATGGAGATACAGCTTTTTTACAGAACTTTAAATCGGGTTCAACCATACGGCAACAATATTCACTTGTATCGGGATTATTATTGCCATATGGACAACTTCTGAGCCCTCACACCAATGTGTCCTACTTCACTGGCGGTAATATTTCAAAGTTCTCAACATCTACGATGCCTTTGTCTGTAATCTTCCACTTAGGACTTGTCGAGAGTGCCAGGAACGACAAGTGCATGAACGGTGCATGGACTTTACAACCAAGATCTTCTTTCGCTTTTCTTTCCAGATCACTGATTTTCTGGCTCACTTGCGAACCAGTCAGTTCATCTGTAATCAGACCGCCAACAGGAAGTCTGAGTTCATCGATCACACGGCTGTTTTTTGCTAAAGCAATACCGCCACCCATCTCGATGACACGGTTAACTGCAGCCGCCATATCTTCATAACTTGTGCCTGTAACCATAATATTATGTGTATCGTGTGCAATGGATTCTGCAATTGCACCCGACTCAATACCAAAACCTTTGACAAAGCCTTTACCAATATTGCCGTTACGGCCATATCTTTCAAGACAATGCATTGGCAGAACATCCTGTGAAGTGTCTGGCATAACCACACCATTTTTTACTGGTAGTGTTGCTTCAAGTGCGTCCGATAAGTTCTGATCTGGAATAACACCAATAACATTACAACGTGCCTGTGACCCAGAAGCTTCCACTGCCATTTCAGCTGCTGAAGTTAAGCTACGCTTTACAGAATTTTTCACTGTATCAGGATATGTGTAAACAGGTATGTCCACTAGCATTTCACCACTTGCGGCTTGTAGTTCACCTTCGATGAATACAGCATCAACAACCATGTTTTGAAGATCACTGATGATTGCTACATCTGCCAGATTACCAGGTAGTAATGAACCTCTGTCCTTTAAACCGAAGTATGTAGCAGGATTAATAGTACACATTTGAATCGCTTCAACAGGTTCAACACCTTCAGCGATCGTTCTCTTAATGATTTCATTCATGTGACCAAGCTTTTCAAGGTCTTCAGCCACCATGTCATCTGTCGCAAGAACAGCACGTCTTGAATCCATACCTTCTTCAGTGATTGCACGGACACACTCTGCCATATTTCTTTGAGTCGACCCTTCACGCATGAATACATAGACGCCATTTCTCAGCTTTTCCATGCACTCTTCCTTTGTTGTCGTCTCATGGCAAGAACAAGTGCCACCAGTTGCGATTATGTGAGCCGCTAGATCTTTACCAAAAAGATCTGGGGCATTACCGTCAACCACTTGACCTAGACTTCTTGCATAAGCAGTTGAAGCTAGTAAATCATCAATTATTTCAGGGGTATGGTTATATACATGCTGGGCATTTGAAAAGCCCTGTAATTCACCAATACCAATAATATTCTTATAGTTAAGCAGGTCTTCCATGTCCTTCGAAGTCACGTCTACACCCGCTGTCTCTAGTCGAGGACAGTCTGGTGTAAGTGCTGGTACAACTAGGTGAACATGATTCGGTACAACACTCGCTTCATCAGCCATTGCCTTCATACCTACTGGTCCTAGTGCATTCCCGATTTCATGCGGGTCTGCTACAAGCGTTGTCGTACCTGATGGTATTGACAGTCTTGCAAACTCAGAAATAGTTAGCATGGAACTTTCGAAGTGCATGTGTGAATCTATGAAACCTGGTGACAGAAACTTACCTGTCACATCAATAACCAGCGTTTTAGGGCCAATAAGCGACTGATCTTCTGACATTGCAAGAACATATTTGCCCTTGATAGCCAGATCCGTCTTAACGAGTTCTCTCGTCACTGTATTGACCACGTGACCACCTTGAAGAACGAGATCAGCAAAATCATGGTCACCCATCAACGCATCTATCATACGACGATAGTCCATGGCTTTTTTAATGACACTCGGATCCAAAGTTATTCACTCCCTTTATCCCATTCGAGTTTTGTTGCAATATCAACTTGATCTATGATCCCAATAACTGCACCGTCAATCGGAGCTTTCGGGTCATTACAGGCATTTCTAGAAGCCGTTCCTGTACAAAACATAACGAACTCGCCTATACCTGCACCAACTGTATCTACCGCAATTAGTGGCTCGCCTATTGGTTTTTTATGCAAATCGACAGGTTGGATCATCATAAGCTTTTTTCCAACAAGTCTTTCATCTTTTCTTGTGGCAACTATTGTGCCGATTATAACTGCTGTTTTCATGAAATCTCTCCCTTACCGCCTAGTTCATAAAAACTGAACTAACGTTACTGGCGCTGGTAGATGATTCGAATGCCTCTGGAAATTGCCGCATCTCTACCAAGTGGTGTTAGTATCTGCCCTTTGCCAATTTTAATCTCGTCTACGCCTTCTAGCGCTTTGATGTCTTTTTCAGTAAGCAATTTCTTGTCAGCGATGTCAGTAATGCTTAGTGACTGCTTTAAAGGTTGTCTTTGATACTGAATATTTTTTTTGATTTCTGTTTTGAATTGGCTTCTGAGTACCCGACTTGGTGTCAGATTTCGTCCCAATTTGCGCACGATTATTTGAACCGCATAGCATGTCTAAATAATTATGCTTATCAGCAAGTTTTGCGCCGTAGCTTTTCAGTACAGCAACATGGTTTTGCATAACTCGTTTCATTGCCCTGTTACCATCAATATCGAACCAGCCTTTAAAAACTGAGTCTGTGTTGATCGCAACGGGCTTGTTCGAAACAAGAGCTTGCCATGTAATGAGCGCTGTGAGTTCATCTTGAATCCCCACAGACAGCTTTGCAAGTGTATTCTGAGTCAAGTTTGGAATGATAAGAGCGTCCATCATGTCTATAACATGTTTGACACCAACACATTCAGATTCCTTTAGAATTTGCTTCGGTGAGAATCCGGATTTTATAGCATCTATAGACAATAGTGATTCTGCACTCCTGCTAAGAACAACAGTAAACTGCCAGTTCTTCTCAGCCATTTCCCTTAGCCCCTCAAAGGCTGTGGTCAAGCTGATATCGCTACCGCATAACAGAACCACTGCGTGCCTGCTCGGTACGGTTTCAATTGAACCTCTCGAGCTTACATTTTCTCTTACAATTCCATCGGTGACATGCATATTGAGCTTTCCAAAGGCACGAATTAATCGGTCCTTATCTCTCATTTATATGCTCCTTACTATTTAAGATCTGCCAGAATAACTCTTTCAACTTCTGAGTGTGGTCTTGGAATTACGTGTACAGAATATAGTTCACCAACGCGAGCTGCTGCATCTGCACCTGCATCTGTAGCGGCCTTTACTGCACCAACATCACCACGTACCATTACAGTAACAAGACCAAAACCGATTTTTTCATATCCAACAAGTGTAACGTTAGCTGCCTTTACCATAGCATCTGCTGCTTCTACAGCGCCAACAAGACCTTTAGTTTCCACTAGACCTAGTGCTTGACTCATAGTAATCCTCCTCATTTGTAACTGATGTTCTACCGTCATTGGCATGATGCTTATGGACGAACATAGTGCATCGATGCCGAGAATTTATTCAATATCTCTTACTATTATTCTGAATCCTACTCCTCTTTTCCTTTAGCTTTTTCAGCTTTTGGCTTTACTGGAGCTGGTTCTTCTTTAATTTCTTCTTCAACTTCTTCTTTTTTAGCACCGCCGAATAGTCCAACCAACTTTTCTACGTCACCATGAGGGCGAGGTAGAACATGTGATGATACGACTGTCCCAACTGCACTTGCAGCTTCAACACCACTTTCAACTGCGGCTGATACTGCTGCTACTTGTCCGGTTAGGTTCACTGTCACACTAACAACTTTCCCTACACCGATGACCTTTTCAACTGCGACACACTTTACGTCTGCTGTTTTTATGGCAGCGTCCAGTGCTGCAGCTGCTGTTGCGAGGCCTATTGTTTCGATCAAGCCCAAGGCTTCACCATTCACTTAGAACACCCCCAAATCTACTTTTTCATAGTCTGAACAAAATCGTTCAGGTTCATTGTTTTTGACTTCACAGGTGCAGGTTTTCGAGATGGTCGGGTACCATTTCGATCCCCTTTATTATAGGAAGCTGCAAAATCCTGAACCGTTTTTGATTTTGAAGCGGCTTTTGGTGCAGTACTCTGCGAACCACTTCTGCCAGACCCTGCCGGACCTATCAACTGCTTCAGCGAGTTTTCCTCATTGTTCGAAAGATGAATCTCTCTAGACTGAGTTCTGCCCTGCGCAGATTGACGGGGTTGAGACTGCTGTCCCATTTTTTTATCTACGATTCTTTGCATAATGCGTAACGTCAGTTCGCTCGCCATATTCGTTCACCCCCATTATCCGAAAAGGATATCCATATCGCTTTCAGGACGCGGGATCACATTAATACCGATCACTTCAGCCATGTGGGAAGCGCCATCCTGTGCCGCGGCAACAGCGGAGTTCACAGCTGCAACTTCGCCTTCGATCACAACGCTGATCACGCCTGATCCAACAACATTAAAGTCTTTTACAGTGACATCTGCGGCTTTCACCATTATGTCTGCTGCATAGCACGCTGCGACATAGCTTCTGATTTCAAAGAATCCGAGTGCTTTTCTCATCGCTTACGTCCCTCCAATTCTACTTCCGGGAAAAATTTATCAAGGTCAATGTCCTCGTATCCCGGTATTATAGCCTTTTCAAAGCCTATAGCAGCTTCTCCAAGAGGTTTTGTTGCGTCAATGCCCATTTTATCAGATGTATTATTGAGTAAATGTGATGGATCAAGTCCTGTGCCTTGGGCACCTGGAATGATAACCACATCGTTTGATGCCTGCACTCTCGATGCAATAGCACCTTCTACATCACCTGGGTCAAATATATCAATGTCATCATCAAAGATGAATACATGTTTCATGTCTTTTGTACTGCTAAGGGCAGTTATTATCGCTGTCCTAGCATCACCAGGAAGTTTCTTGTTAATGGAAACGAGACCGTGGAAACGACACCCAGCTCCAATTGTCACATTAACATCTTTTACATCTACAAACCTATTAACGTGAGCATAAAGCTCAACATCTCTAATTAAACCATTTGATAGATGTTCTTCCTTACAAGGTGCAGAGATTTGCATGATTGCATCATTTCTGTGCATGATCGTTTTAACACGCATCACAGGGTGTGACTTCACTTGACCATAGTATCCCATTAGTTCACCAAAAGGTCCTTCAACTTCTGACTCCCTTGCAGGAATCACACCTTCAAGAACAATTTCAGCATCTGCTGGAACTTCAAGGTCAACAGAGGAACATTTTACTAATCTTAGAGGTTCTCCTCTAAGCGAACTGTCGATCCAGTGTTTGTCTACTCCGTACATATCCGTGCCCACTTGGGAAGCTAGGCAGTAATTGTAATCATAGCCGAGTACAATTGCCACTTCCAGATCCTTGCCAGCTGCTTGCATTTTCTCTATCATGCCTGTCAGTGGTTGGGATGTTACAAGAACACTGAGACTATTTCGACCATTAAACTGCAATCTTCTAATTGATGTAAACGTATCGCCCGTTTCCGGATCCTTAACAACCATAACTCCAGCTGTGATAAAGCTAGACGAGTCGTTTTCATGGAATGTCGGCATTGGTATGATCCGTCCGACATCGATGTTATTTCTTATGATATTTTCCTGTACCGGTCCTGATGAAACAATTTCAGGTTGCATCGGTCTTGTGATGGCACTCATATATTTGACCAGTCTATCTTCTCTGGAGGTTCCAGTGAAATCATAGAACATCTCTCGATCGCCAAACATAGCTCCAATCACGGGCATTTTGTGGCCCTTGACTTTATTAAAGAGTACAGGAGTGGTGTGGCCCAGCTTTTCCAGGATGCCACCCATCTCGAATTTGAGATCAACCTCTTTCGAGCACTCTAGCATTCCGTACTTCTCTTTCAATTTAGGAAGACAAGCACGAAGCATCTGTTCTGCCAAGCTGTCACCTCCTTAGGTATACTCGGTTAATGTGTTTATTTCCAACGCTTGAAAAGTCCGCCGTCCAGCCCTAACTGGTCTAATATTCTGCCGATCATAATGAGGACTAAATCATCAATAGTTTCTGGCAAATGGTAGAACCCAGGGGACGCAGGCATCATGATGGCGCCAGCTCTTGAGAGCTTTAACATGTTTTCCAGGTGAACGTTTGTCAGCGGCGTTTCTCTAGGTACGACAACAAGAGGTCTCTTTTCTTTTAAAGTGACATCAGCTGCCCTTTGCACAAGGTTCATGCTCAGTCCATTTGCGACTGCGCCAAGTGTATTCATTGAACATGGAACAATGACCATACCATCCGTCTTAAACGATCCGCTTGCAATTGCTGCTGCAAGATTGTCGTTTTCGTACACCACAGATGACAAGGCCCTCACTTCGTTCATTGTAAATTCACATTCGTGCTCAAGTACATATGCACCCATTCTGGAAACCGCAACATGAGTTTCGACTCCAAGCTCTCTTAAGGCCGTTAGGAGAGCCACTGCATATAGTGTGCAGCTCCCTCCTGTTATACCGACCACTATTTTCTTCATTTACTACTCAACTTTGTTGGCTTGGTCCCCGCCGCCTACCCATGGGTCCTCGCCTCTGTCGATTGAAGACATAAAGTCTTTCATGTCTTGAACCTTAGTGAAAATTGACAGGTCATTTAGACCATATTCGTGCATTTCAGCAGTCTTTGATGCACAGCAATCAGCTAGTGTGATTACTCTGTAAGCAGCATATAGAGCATCAGATGCAGTTGAACGAACACAAACATTTGTCCATACACCAGTTACAACTACTGTATCTAGGTTTTCTTCACGTAGGTAAAGGTCTAGGTCAGTATGAGCGAAAGCTGAGTGACGACGCTTAGGAATAGTGTACTCGTCACCTTCTGGGTAAAGGTCTTTGATAAAGTCAGAACCCCAAGTACCAGCAACAGCGTGAACTGGACGTACACGGAAATCAGCATCGTTCTTTCTGTGCGCTTCTTGGATATGGATCAGTTGAACGTCATCTTTTCCTTCAGCATTTCTTGCACGAACCCACTTGAAAAGCTCTTGTAGGTTAGGCACGATATCGTCACCGCCTGGACAACGTAGTGGCGCCTTTTCACCGATAAAATCATTAAGCATATCAATAACTACAATACCATATCTTGGCATACTAAACACTCCTTTGTGCGAATACTGTTAATTGTTATAAAAATAGAAATTATACCAATAGTTTTTATAAAGATTCTATTCTGATAATTAGAACGAGAAGCCTGCGTGTGCTTTATTCTATCCAGTAGGATGCATAGATAATCTGGATTTAAGCTTAGGAAGAATCTTGAGGATTCATGCAAGCTTCTCGTATATAGATTAGATTATAGAATTACAATTTTACTTCTTGTCTGGGTATGTGATCGTCTTATCAAGCTTTTGAATGCTCTGACGCTTAACCCACTGACCGAAACCAGGTTGTACCATAATGCCTTTAATTCCGTTAACTTCACCCTTCACTTTGTCAGGGTTGTTGATTCTATGGCTTACCTTGTATTCTTCAGACCAATTTTCATCAGTTGTGTTGAATACTGTATCCCATTCATTAAACTCAGGAAGAACGCCTTCTTCGCCGTCGCAGTAAACCAAAGTACCACGTACAATCGTTTTAACAGGCTTGCCCTTTAGCTTCATGTCATGAAGCGGATTGTACTTCGCCATAGTCACTTGAGCTTTTTGGTCAATTGTCCACTCACGCTCTAGATCAATGATTGTAAAGTCAGCATCTGTTCCAATAAACATAGAACCCTTCTTAGGTATAGACCCATATGTTTAGCAGCATTCGTAGATAAAATATCAACCATTTTGCTTAGAGAAATACGACCTTTGTTGTAGCCTTCAGAAACAACAATCGGAACCATTGTTTCAACACCAGGGATACCAGGGAATGCAGTCCAGATATCGCGACCAGCTTTTTCTGATTCTATTTCATAAGGAGCATGATCTGTTGCAACGAAGTCGATTGATCCGTTGTTTAGACCTTCCCAGTGAAGTTCGTTGTCTTTCTTAGTTCTTAGCGGCGGAGCAATTTTTTGCGTAAGCGCCGTGCTCTGTCATTGCCTCTTGATAGTTTAGAGTCAGGTAATGCGGGCAAGTTTCAGAAGTAACACTCACACCACGTTTCTTCGCTTCACCTACAAGCTGTGCACCAATACCTGTTGACATATGAACGATATGAAGTCTTGCACCTGCGTATTCAGCAAAGCTAATACCAAGCTCAATTGCAACCTTTTCAGCCAGTTCACTTCTTGCTTCAGCCCACGCTGGACCATCCATACGACCGTCTTCTCTGAATTTATTTACATAGAAATCACACATTGCGAAGTTTTCTGCATGAATACCTACAGACAGGCCTGTGTCAGCAACCGCTTTAAAGCACTCAAGCATTTCAGGATCTGTAACTCGTGGATAAGTTGGAACTGATGGTGTCATGTAAACTTTGAATGCTAGAACACCTTCATCAGCTTGTTCTTGAACATTATGTAGCCAGCCCTTACGAACATCTTCGCCAGTAACGCCTCCCCACATACCGAAATCACAAAGTGCTTGAGGTGACCAAAGGTCTACCTTAGTATGTAGTTGGTCAACACTTCTAACTGATGGTACTGAACAACAAGGCATATCGACAACTGTTGTAATGCCACCCGATACCGCTGCTGCAGAACCCGTCAGTGCTGTTTCACGGTGATCAAAACCTTGGAACATAAAGTGTACGTGCGGATCTATACAACCAGGAAGTGTCAGATGACCTTCTGCGTCTATAATTTCAACACCCTCAACACCAGATAGGTCAGTTAAGAAACCAGCAATTTTTTCATCTTTAACCAGAATATTCGTTAGAGTTGTGTCGTCTCCCTGAGGGATTCGAGCATTTTTCACGATTACATCGTACTTCATTCCCATTCGCCTCCTTAAATCTACACTAGACATCAAACTTATGCCAGCACCTCAGATTCACGAGATTAGCACAGCTCTGCGTTGCTACTATATCGCCCCTTCAGTCACGTACGATGTACGCTCCTTATGGTGCGCTCTAGCGCGCCTTGATCTGAACTAATCTCGTGAATCTAACATTTCGAATTAGCCCATCTCAATTTCCTGTACTTACATCAAGTGTCCATCTTGCAGGTACACTTTTTCTATATACCCAGATGGAAAATAAATGCACTTTTTTGCGTTATTCACAGAATATTCTGTCAACAACTCATCAATCTGAGGCGCGACATAAAGCCGCGCCATATTTAATTGAACCCTTTTGGGGTTATATTCTTTAGAATAGACCAACTATTTCGCCGTCTTCTAGGATGTCGATCTTATTTGCAGCAGGTACTTTTGGAAGACCTGGCATACGCATAATATCGCCTGTCATTGCCACTAGGAAACCAGCACCAGCTGAAACCTTAACTTCGCTAATGTTTACAGTGAAGCCTGATGGACGACCAAGTAGAGTTGGGTCATCTGATAATGAGTATTGAGTCTTTGCCATACAGATTGGCAGGTCACCCATACCATCTTCTACAAACTTCTTGATATCCTTAAGCGCCTTGCTTGAGAATTCAACGCCGTCAGCGCCGTAAATTTCCTTAGCGATTGTTTCAATTTTTTCTGCTGCAGGAACGTCAAGGCTATATAGTGGAGTAAAGTCAGCTTTGCCTGACTCAGCAACTTCTACAACACGTTCAGCAAGCTTAACGCCACCTTCGCCGCCCTTAGCCCAAACTTCAGAAAGAACTGCGTCTGCGCCCATTTCGCGACAACGGTTTTCAACATACTTTAGTTCTTCATCAGTGTCTGTAGGGAAAGCGTTAATCGCTACAACTGCAGGAACACCGAATTTTTGAATGTTTTCAATTTGCTTTTCCAGGTTACCGAAACCAGCTGCAAGCGCTTCCATGTTTACGTTGCCTAGATCTGCTTTTTTAACGCCACCATGGTTTTTAAGCGCACGTACTGTAGCAACAATTACTACTGCAGATGGCTTTAGACCAGCTTGACGACATTTGATGTTAAAGAATTTTTCAGCACCAAGGTCAGCACCAAAACCAGCTTCTGTAACCACGTAGTCTGCAAGCTTCATTGCCATTTTAGTCGCAACAACTGAGTTACAACCATGAGCGATGTTTGCAAATGGACCACCGTGGATAAGTGCAGGTGTGTTTTCAAGTGTCTGCACTAGGTTAGGCATTAAAGCATCTTTAAGAAGAAGTGACATTGCACCTACTGCATCAAGTTGACCAGCTGTTACTGGCTTCTTGTCGTATGAGTATGCAACCACCATCTTGCTTAGTCTATCTTTAAGATCTTTCATGTCTGTTGCAAGACATAAGATAGCCATGATTTCAGATGCAACAGCAATGTCAAAACCATCAACACGTGTTACACCATTGCCTTTTTTACCAAGACCGATTGTAATCTCACGAAGAGCACGGTCATTCATATCGATAGCACGTCTCCAAAGAACTCTCTTTGGATCAATGTTTAATTTATTACCTTGGTGTAGATGATTGTCAAGAAGTGCTGCAAGTAGGTTGTTAGCAGTTGTTACTGCGTGGATATCTCCTGTAAAGTGAAGGTTAATATCGTCCATTGGTACAACCTGTGCATGACCGCCGCCTGCTGCGCCGCCCTTAACACCGAAGCAAGGCCCTAGAGATGGCTCACGAAGTGCTGTGAATGTCTTCTTACCAATCTTGTTAAGACCCATTGAAAGACCAACATTTGTTGTTGTCTTACCTTCGCCTGCTGACGTAGGGTTGATTGCAGTTACTAGGATAAGCTTCGCATCAGGAGCGTCCTGTAGTTTGTCCATAACATCAAGATGAATCTTTGCTTTGTGCTTTCCGTAAAGCTCCAGATCATCATCCGTAAGACCTAGTTTAGCAGCTACATCAACAATTGGTTGCATTTTGGCTTCTTGAGCGATTTGTACATCTGTTTTCATTGCAGTAGTTCCTCCTTTTAACTTCAAATCTCCTAAAATACCTAACCCGTATTACTCCTTATTCATTCGGGCTTACATAGACAGTTCTCAGTATAATGTCTTTTCGACTATAAAACGTCCAACCATCCTTTAACCCGTCTCTAACCCGAATGGATCTGCAGCAAAGTTGCTTTCTTCCTAAAAAGCTGTGCTGCTCTATCATTTGGGTAGGTCTAATCTTCCATCAGGTGAGTTTCCATAATTGAAGAAACTTCGAAGTTTTCAAGACCAAGGAAATACTCAAGTGAGTTCAGTAGGTACTCCAGTTTAACTGGACCTACAATTTCCGAGCCTGTTACCGGTACGCCGTAACGCGCCGCTTCATTTTTAACAAAGTTATACGCTCTATATAGAGGTGTTTTTCCACAGTCGAACATGTTCATTGATACAACCACACCTTCGTGGTCAGGGAACTTCAGTCCAACCGCACGGATTGTTGAGAAGCCACCAGATGGACCACGTACCGCTTTACCAATTTTCTTAGCGATTGACAGGTCTTCTGTACCTAGGAACACATTATATGCAGTTAAACCTTCTACATCAGCGCTGACGATTGTTGCACCCATCTTAGGATCAAGTTTTCCGTCTTTAGAAAGATCGGGTTTTCTTGCTTCACGATCTGGGTGGTTTTCATCTTCTAGAAGTGCCTTTAAGCCTTCATACTGACCTTTACGAATTTTGCCTAGAGCTTTTCTATCTTCATTTCTAGCGTTTACGCCTGAGAAGAACACTGGAACACCATGTTTCTCGTGTAGTTCCTTACCAATCTCTTCAGCAAGTTCTTTAACTTCATCAAGTTCTACGTTTTTGAATGGGAATAGTGGAATAGTATCTTGACCACCAATACGTGGGTGAGTACCTTCCTGCTCTTGCATGTCAATCAACTCATATGACTTAGCAGCCATATTCATCATTGCTTCTTTAAGCGGACCCGGTTCACCAATACAAGTGATAACCGTTCTATTGAAATCATGCTCCGGCTCAAAGCTAATCAGTTTTACACCTTCAACACTCTTTACTTCATTAACAATTGCTTCAATCACGTCTTCGCGGCGTCCGTCACTAAAGTTTGGGACAGCAAGTATGTATTTCTTACCACCTGACATTGATAGACCTCCCTTTATTTTACCATCTTTTTATGCAGTTTCACCAAATAACTATCCGTTACACCCGCATACCCGTTTAACCTTTGTACTAAACTCTTATACAACTATCCATTCTACATGGTGTTGCCCCTCTCCTTTGTCATATTTTTATGAACCGTGTAAAGATTTTGAATATTCAGGAGAAAATTTTTGTTTTATTTTAATAAGGGTCAAACCCATGTTTTTTTGAGAAAATGGTTATAGCGAATTACTTCTGAGTACATAATATAGTGATTGAGATTTTTTCGATAATGTAAAATCTCAACAAAGATAACGTTTTCTCTAATTAAATTTTGAAAGAAACTGCAAAAAAAATGTTTAGAATATGTATCAATTTGGCGTATTTTTTTCGTGCTATTTCGTTCAAACACAGTGGTATCAGTAGAAAAGGGGGGTTTTCTCTTGAGACTTATTGATCTTTCACAAGAGATTTTTCAGGGTATGTCCGTCTTCCCTATGCATCAGCCAACATTCATCATGACGAACATGACTCACGAAGAAAACATGAAGCAAACAGGTTCGAAGAAACTTGGGTTCTCTGCACGTAACCTACTTATTAGTGAACATGGTGGTACACATAGTGATGGCGTATGGGAATACAAGCCATCTGGTGATACAATCGATAAAATGCCACTAGAGTACTTCTGGGGCAGTGCAATATGTATTGATTTGTCGCATATTCCTGCAACACGTTCCATTGAAATAAGAGATCTTGAACAAGCTTTAAGAAAGTCAGGACAAGAAATTAGACGTGGTGATATAGTCCTAATGTACACTGGTCACTACGATAGAAACTTTGGTACTGATAAATGGCAAACTAAGTACACAGGGCTAACTTATGACTCTGCTAAATGGTTTGCAGAACAAGGCGTTGTCAACATTGGTGTAGATGCGCCAGCTATTGATCATCCAAGCGATCCTGATTTCTCTGGTCATATCGTTTGTGGTGAATATGATATTACTAACACAGAAAACCTGTGTTGTCTGGATCAAGTTGTTAACAAACGATTCCTATATTTCGGTCTTCCTTTAAAGATTAGAGATGGTTCTGGTTCTCCAATTCGTGCGGTTGCACTTTTAGACGAATAGTTTTCCACACCTAGTACTTTAGATACAGATGCGTTTCAATGTGTGTATAAAATCGGCTTCGGCCGATTTTTCTTTTTTTTGCTCATTTCATACCATTATTTTGAAAATTTAATACGATAAAAGATCTAAATTTGAAAAATAATGATAGAATTTTTACCTTTCGCTGAAAATTTCCACAATTTCTTCACAAAGACTACACATCTATTACATATAATAAAATAAGTCAGTAATATTTTATCTTAAAACCTCGGTAGTCCATTGTCAATTATAGGGACCTTTACTACTAATCAATGACTTTAGTCCCTAGTCAGTTCTATCTTTTTTGTAATATATTTAATATGGATAATTAGATTTAATACATAATAATGAATTTTAACTTCTTATTTAATATGCACGATAATAATGCACGAGGTGGTCCTATGATCCTATTTGAAGATAAAAAAATAAAAATAACAGAAGATTCCGGTGCAGTATCCATTCAAGTATTAGAAACTGGGGTCACAACAAATGATTTCAATTCACTGCTTAGAGACTTTCCACAAATAAAACTTCAGTCATTCACGGTTTTACAAGCCGCTCTTCAGAAACCCGATGGAGCTATGGTGAAAATCGGCACACTTAAACCAGAAATAGAGGTTGAAATAAGTGGAGATGAAATGGCTGCATTTGTGAGAGTAAACTTACCAGAAAAGCAGTGTTTAGAACACCATGACGAAATTTCTTCTAAAATTCTCACTGCTCTTGAGGAAAACGCAGTCTGTGAAGGCATTATTCCAGATGCTCTTAACACACCTTTTGCGCCTGGCAGAAAAGTTCTCGTTGCTAAAGGACGTGCGCCTGTATCTGGTGAAGATGCAAAATACAAATATTATAAGCTCTCTGACAAGAAGCCTGAAATGAACAATTCAGGTAAAACAGATCATTACGAGCTCAACCTTATAAATAACGTCAAATTAAACGATTGGCTTGGTGAAAAGACCCCTCCTAGACTCGGAGAAAGAGGGTTTTCAGTCAAAGGTCGAGTCCTTCCACCTAAAGTAGGCAGAGACTATACACTTAAATATGACAAGGCAGCGGTTCAACTTGAAATGGAAGAGGAAAAAGAGGTACTACGTGCTAAACACGATGGTGCTGTACGTTTCAAGGACGGTAAAATTACAGTAGATAATCACCTCCATATTCAAGGCAACGTTGACTATTCAACAGGAAATGTTAAGTTCGATGGGTTTGTAACCATTGAAGGGACTATAAAAGACAAGTTTATCGTTGAAGCTACCAAAGATATTGAAGTTAAGGGTGTGAACGGTGTCGGTGCAGTTGGTCGTATAGAATCTACCCAAGGTAGTATTTATATACGTGGTGGCATTAACGGAAAAAACGAAGCCATGATTATTGCCAAAGATAGTATTTACGCAAAGTTTTCAAACGAAACAATCCTAATTGCAGGCAATTCTATTCATATCGGACTATACTCTATTGATAGTTCACTAAAAGCTTCTGAAATTCATGTTGATCCAAAAAGGGCCGTATAATTGGTGGCGAAATTCATGCTGCCCATAAAATCAGCACTGGCTCTATTGGAAACGTCCAGGAACGTAAAACAAAAATAAATGTCCAGGGCTTTGAACGCGGACAAATAAAAGCTCAACTCGATGCAACAAAAATCCAATTTCAGGAGATTATATCTAAAGCTAATCGCCTTCGTAGACAGCTTGAAATATTCGAAGCAAATATGGATGTTATTGATGAGAAAGCCAAAACAACCTACAAGGGTATTCGAGTTAACTATGAGAACATTTTAGATGATATAAACAGAACGAATCGGGAAGTTTTAAAGCTTGAGAATATGTTAAAAACCCGTGGTGAAGGTGAGGTTAAGATTCTTAACAACGTCTACCCTCGAACATATCTTGAAATTAAGTCACTTCAAAAATATATTGGAAAGCTTATGAACTGCTCTTTCTATGTGAAAGACAGAGAGCTTCATACAGCCCTCGATTAGATAATAAACGCACCAATGATTGAAAGGAGCGCCAACATTGACCCAAAATTCACATAAGCCATACGATGCCCTCCTACGCTCCATTGATTTTTTCTCGCAGAACCTACATTTGGAGCAAATTACGCAGTATGGCTTTTCACTATTCGAAAATCTTGTTCAACCTGACCAAGCTGTACTCTATTTAAAATCAGAGGACCGATATAAAGCTACACATTACAGTGGCTCTACATTGTCTATGCCTGATATTCCAAATGAACAGTCACATACAGATTTTGCTGTTTTCAGCGGTTTCATTCTTGAACATAGAAGTGCAATGGAACGTTTTTTTTACAAAAGACATTCTGGATCAGTTTAATGTTGAGTTCATTATGCCTCTTATTTCGGGCAATCAGCTTATGGGGTTCATCTTTTATAATGGATCAAACATGAGTCCTAAGCCAGACATCGCTTTCTTGACTCGATTTAATCATATGCTTAACCTTTCTTTAGAAAAGGCTTGTCGTTTTCTAGAAAGCCAAGCAATGAAAGATGAAATTGATAAGAGACTATTCAACCTAGCTTCTCTTTCTCAAACCACTAAACTCCTTATTTCTGAACTTGAATCTGATAGAATCTATGATCTATGTATAGATGTTATAAGAGAACTCACTTCTAGTTCTGTTACGAGCTTTTCAACTAAAGATCCAGTCACAGGACACTTGATCACTCGCGCATACAAGGACATTGTCAAATTCGAGAAAAAAGTGTTCCACCTCGAG
>JDSF01000308.1_pt1 | contig 23476 bp, 20 predicted proteins | sample 199441 | NCBI WGS metagenome assembly JDSF01 (sample SAMN02592751, study PRJNA231836) | bioreactor metagenome | isolation source: continuous culture bioreactor denitrification-DNRA | place: Germany: Bremen
GTGTGCGATATATGCGACACATTAATTTTCATTAATTAGGAGGGAATAATGAATAGATTGAAAAATCTAGGTTTATCTGTTCGTCTGTCACTTTACATTTCAATTGTTGCTTTAGTTTGCATCTTTGCACTCGTAATGATTGTGCGTCATCAAACGATGAAATTAGCCGCAGAAGATGCATCTAGAATAGCAGAAGAAACAACTCGACATTACTCTGCTGTTATTCGAGAAACAATGGGGCAGCCGCTAAGCGAAGCGCGTGCAATGGCAACGTCGTTAAGCAGTGTTTTTCAAAATCAGAAAGAACAGGTCTTTAGCAGAGATCAGATCAACAGCCTGCTTCAGGATTGGCTCAAGTCGAACCCTAGTCTGTTTGCGGCCTTCATTGGTTTCGAACCCAATGCCTTTGATGGGAGCGATGCTGAATTTGCGAATACCAAAGGTCATGATGATACTGGTCGTTTTGTTCCCTATTGGTATCGCGACGGTGCTGGCAACATGGTTGTCGAACCGTTGAATAGCTATACAACAGACGATTATTACCAAGTGCCGTTTAAGACTAAACGAGAAGTGATCGTCGAACCGTACTTATATTCTGCCGGTGGGCAGGACATGTTAATGACCAGTCTGGTCGTACCTATTATTGGTTCGAATGGGCAGAGTCTTGGGATCATTGGGGTTGATGTCCTGATTTCCTATTTTTCAGATATCTTTCACGCCGTTAAACTGTATGAAAGTGGATATCTTAATCTGTTCAGTGAAGATGGAGTGATCCTGGCGTCACAAAACGAGACGATTGAAGGGAAGCACCTTGCAGAGGTGGGTGATGTTAGTCCTCAATATCTTCGTGCAGTCGAGACCAAGAAAGCTTTCAATCTGGAGTATTATTCCAAAAAAGCCGCCAAAGACCGCCTGGTTTATGGCTATCCAGTCGATTTTGAGAGGGCTGGAAGTCAGTGGATGATGTCAGTTAATATTCCGACCGATGAAATTTATGCAAGCGCTTACAGAATGGCCTGGACCGTTGTCTTTGTCGGACTTGGAACGATTCTTCTCCTTGTTATCGCTGTTATTTTTATAGCTCGATCAATCTCTCGCCCAATTAACATGGGCCTTTCAATGGCTGAGGACATTGCTAAGGGTGACCTGAGCAAACGGTTGAACCTTGATCGTGGTGACGAAATAGGAAAACTTGGAAATGCATTAGATGCAATGGCTGATAGTCTTTCTCGATCGGCAGATGCAGTCGAGCAGGTTGCCAAAGGAAACTTGTCAATCAACATTGAGCTAGCCTCTCCCAAAGATCAGCTTGGATTGTCTTTGCAGAAAATGGTCACTGATATGAATGATGTCATGGGGCAGGTGCAGGTTGCTGGGGCTCAGATTGCTGATGGTTCGACTCAAGTTGCAGATTCCAGTCAATCTCTTTCTCAGGGGGCAACAGAAGCTGCTGCCTCACTTGAAGAGATTACCAGTTCAATGGCTCAAATGAATACAACCATCCGCATGAATGCTGATAATGCCAATCAGGCCAGTCAGATTTCAAACGAAGTAACTGGTTCTGCCCGACAGGGTGATTTGCACATGGAGCAAATGATCAAAGCGATGGAAGAAATCAATGATTCCAGCCAGAACGTCGCCAAGATTATCAAGGTGATCGATGAGATTGCGTTCCAGACGAACTTGCTTGCCCTTAATGCCGCTGTTGAGGCCGCGAGAGCCGGCCAACACGGAAAAGGTTTTGCCGTTGTTGCCGAAGAAGTAAGAAATTTGGCTGCCCGTAGTGCCAAAGCTGCCAGTGAAACTGCCGAGTTAATTGAGGGATCAGTTGTTAAGGTTAAAACAGGGGCAGAAATTGCGGATAAAACTGCTGATGCTCTTAAGCAAATCGTTAATGGGGTTGGCAAGGTCACAGATTTGGTGGCAGAAATTTCTGCCGCTTCTAACGAGCAAGCTGAGGGAATTTCCCAAGTTAATGAAGGTCTCGGTCAAATTGATCAGGTCACTCAGCAAAATACTGCCAATGCAGAAGAAGGGGCTGCCGCTGCAGAAGAACTTTCTGGCCAGTCAGAGCAGCTCAGACAAAAGCTTCAGCGTTTTCAATTGAAAGGACAGGAACGAGTTGGTTTTCATCAGCCACAATCCGTTTCCCGCAGTACCGCATCGGTTGTTCCCAAGCCAGCAGAGAGCAGCACCGATCAAGTCCAGATAACGCTCGATGATGATAATTGGGGACGTTATTGATTAAACAGCCTCATTGATTTCAGAAAAGGTCTCCTGAGAATTATCGGGGGACCTTTTTTTATTCTGGAATTCACCTTCAATGGCATTAGAGTCAAGGACCGGGAAATAGAGATAAAAGGTTGCCCCCGCTCCTACAGTGCTATTGATTTTGATCATTCCTTCATGTTGATCAACGATTCCCTGCACAGTGGACAGTCCCATGCCGGTTCCTTCTCCGACACCCTTTGTTGTAAAGAAAGGGTCGAAAATTTTATCTATTGTTTCTTTCGACATCCCGCAGCCGGTATCATTGACGGTCAGCTTGATAAATGATCCCGAAGTACAGTTTTTGTAATGGACTGGGATCTCGTATTGCTGAACATCAACTTTTTCTAGATGTATCTGCAGTTTGCCTTCCTCATTCATCGCTTGAACAGCATTGTTGCAAAGGTTAAGCAGTGCCTGCTGGATTTGGTTTGAGTCGGCATGGACCATCAACTTTTCTTCTGGCCTGACATTGTAGTCTAACGTAATTGTTGGAGGTAATGTCACATGAAGTAACTTTAACGTTTCAGCGATGACAGTGCACAGATCTGTCGTTCCTCGTTTGATTGTATCCTGACGGCAATACGTTAATATCTGGGAAACGAGATTGCGAGAATGGAGTGATGCTTTGGTCGCTGTTTCAATGTAGCCGGTGATTTTCTCGGGTTGGGTGATCTTACGTTTGGCCATTTCCAGGCTACCGAGGATGACTGCGAGTGCGTTGTTGAAGTTGTGGGCGAGTCCTCCAGCCATAACCCCAATTGCTTCCATTTTACATTTTTGGCGCAGTTGTTCTGCTCTTTTCTCGAGCTCCTCCTCCATGTTTTTCCGCACAGAAATATCTCTTGTGACAGATAGAATATGTTGTTCGTTATTGACGACCGTAATCCGTGCGGACACAAGTCCGTGAATAACCTCTCTGTCTTTTGTCAGAAATTTGGCTTCGAGATTTTCAACATAACCTTTAGTCTGTAATTCTCGAACCAAGAGATCTCTGTCTGCATGATCTTCCCAGATATCAAGTTCTAGCGATGATTTACCGATGACATCACAAGCACGATACCCAGTGATTTTAGCGAACCCATCGTTGACCTCAACATAAACACCATCACTGAGCCTGTTTAAATTTATTGCATCAGGGCTAGTTTGAAATGTGGTTCTGAATCTTTCTTCGCTTTCACGAAGCTTTTCATCGGCTTGTTTGCTCTCAGTGATATCGACAACTGTCCAGATAATTGCTTGTTTATCAGGAACCGGAACTCCTGAAATTTGTGTCCAGATCGAGGTTCCATCTTTTCTTAACAGTTGGTAATTGGTACACAGAGGTTTATTCGTTAGGATCTTATTAAAGGCATCGTCACCAAACAAGCGATAGTTATAATCTGATAGATGGAGGATTAAAGCTGATTGACCAATAATTTCATCAGGTGCTGCATAGCCGAAAATCTGACAAAAGGTGTTATTCGCATTGATAACTTTACGGTTTTGATCAACGAAAAGGACACCGAAGTGGGGATTGTTGAATAATTGTTTTTCCAGTACCGAATTGAAATGTTGAGAATTCGGTGGAATTGATTGTGACATAATAGCTCCAGAAACATTTCCCCCCATCAAAGATTATTTTCACGCGATCTTGGTGAGTTTTCTCTGTGCACCAGATTTGTGGTGTTTCAGATAAACTGGTCAAAGCATTCCGGCTGTATGGATTTGTTATCTGTAATTATTTGGAGCTAACGGTAATGTGTTTCAGGGGATTTATCAAGGAATATATTTTGACTTCGTTGGGGAGGATGGCATGTGGAGAGAAAATATTATTCGCTCTACTTTGACCATGCTGCTTCAGCAGAGGCAAAGCAGATAGAAAAACTCATGCGTGCTGGTTGTCTTTAAATTGATTTAACTTTATTTGCTTGTATTACATTCGGTAACCTTATCAGTGAATTCCCTTGATCGCTGGGCCAATTTCACTTATAACCTCAAACCTTGATACTTTCTTCTTAACCTATTGTTTCTCCGATAAGAATCGCTGCTCAAAATGTATAAAATTGAACACAATATTACCAAGATTTATCTGATTAAAACTGCTCGTTGGTTGATGCTGACGACTCCCTATCTGCCGCTGTTCATGGGAGAGAATGGGATCGATAAAAGCAGCTACAGTTTGTTAGCGGCGATTCATGCTTTATCGATAATTTTTTTAGAGATCCCCTCAGGATATCTAGCTGATGCCATCGGCCGAAAAAAGACCTTGATTGTCGGGGCGGTGCTGGGCGCTTTAGGGTATGTGATCTACTCGATGTCTTATTCTTTTCATGGCTTCCTCCTGGCCGTTGTTGCTCTGGGGATTGGGCAGAGTATGATTTCCGGAGCAGATTCGGCAATGCTTTATGAAAGCTTGGTGGCGACGAACAAGGTGAAAGACTATTCCAGATATGAAGGGCGAATTATTGCTCTGGGCAGTTTTTTGGAAACTGCGGGAGCTCCCTTGGGGGGTCTGTTGGCCATTATAAGCTTGCGCTACCCTTTTATTGCTCAAGCGGTTGTTGCTTTGATTGCTGTGCCGGCGGCTTTGACTCTAGTAGAACCCGAAGGGGATGTTAAAGCGAAAGAGCGTTCAAAAAAAATGTTGCCGGCTCTGAAACAAGCACTTTTTTTTGATCGCAGATTGCTTTTATTGCTCTGTTTTTCGGCGCTGTTTGGTGCCGGAACTTACACTATGGCCAAAGCGATTCCTTACTGGCACAGTGAAACTGTACAGTCTTCAGCTCTGGAGCTGGGCTTCTTCTGGAGCGCTCTGAACCTGAGTGCAGCACTGTTTTCTAGTTTTGCCTATCGCATCGAGCGAAGAATGGATCAATTGACTTTCATGGCTTGTACTGGATTTGTGGTTTCTCTCAGCTTTTTTGGATTGGGATATGCGAATCAATATGTGGCAATGGCGTTATTGTTTCTGTTCTACTGTTGCCGTGGGCTTGCAGCGCCTATTTTAAAGAATTACATTAACGACATTACTCAATCGGAAATACGCGCAACCGTCCTGTCGATCAGGCCTTTCTTTGTCTATATTCTGTTTGCTCTCCTCTTTCCTGTCATGGGGTGGGTGGGAGACTTGTCGACCTGGGGAACGGCGTTGATGCTGTCCAGCGGATTCTTTACCTTGGTTGGAAGTGTCGTGTTCTTCTGTTTTTATCTATTGCAGAAAAAGGTGGCAACGTCCGATTCGCTCCCATTGGATTTACCTGCGGAATAATATTTCTAGCTGTCGACTGTCGCTTAAAGGATCGCCGCACAATCTTGATTGTGCGGCGATCCCTGCTGATGAAGTATTATTTCTAATAAACTTCTTCTATGGCTATGATTCAGCCGTCATTACGTTCCTTGCGCTTTATCGTTTGTACGCTGCGGCAAAGCTTGCCGAAGTTCTTTTCACGCCGCCGCCTCGCGGCGATGCTTTCCGTGTTACGTTCCTGTTCTGCCTGTAGTTTTTGGTAATTGGTCAATCTTCTTGGACTCAGATCACCCCAATTGACAGCAGCTTTGACAGCACAGCCATTCTCGCTTTGATGCTGGCAGTTATTATAGCGACAGCTTTGTGCTAAGTGTTCAATATCTCCAAACAATGAAGACAGTCCCTTCGTACACTCGCTCAGCTGCAGTTCACGCAAGCCCGGATTGTCAATCAGCAGGCCACCGCCTGGGAGGAAGTGCAAACTTCGGGATGTCGTCGTGTGACGTCCTCTGGCATCATCCTTGCGAATTTCCGCCGTTTCCTGATTTCGCTCTCCACACAGAGTGTTAATCAGGGTGGATTTTCCCACCCCGGAGGAGCCAATCAGGGCAACGGTTTGACCAACGCTGCACCAGGGGCGTAAGGCCTCCGCGGAAGAAGGGTTCAGGGCATTGACTGTTTCAACCGCCACGTTGGTATTCAGACTCATGATCTGCTCAAAATAGTCTGAAACCTTATCGGTCAGATCCGACTTGGTCAGGACCAGAACGGGTTCAACCTCTGCTTCCAGCGCCAAGGCCAGATAGCGCTCGAGCCGTGAAAGGTTGAAGTCTCGATTGCATGAGGTGACGATAAACAGGGTGTCAACATTGGCTGCAATCAGTTGTACTTTTGCTTCAATTCCCGCAGCCTTACGGCGAAACAGGCTTTTGCGGTCCAATATGCTTTGTGGTAAGCCGGTCGCGGAATCGACAAGCAGCCAGTCTCCGATTGTTGGACGCTCTTCCTGGTTACGCAGATGCCAGGTGCCCGGCAGGGATATCTGTCGCTGACCATGCTCACTGATAATATCGATGCTGTTACGATGGACAGCACAAACGCGTGCGGGAAATGTTGATTCCCACTCTTCCAGGCTCATTTGTTGTTGATAGAAATGACTCCAGCCCAACTGGGGCAGAGAGTAAAGGCAATTAGACATAGAAACCCCCTTCGGATTGTATGATCCGAAAAGTAAATAGTGCTTGACCGACAGCAGCCAAAAATCTGTGGGTTTCTTAAATGTAGAGAAACCCGGTTTAATACCGGGCAAAGAAGGGGCGTTTTAGCGGGGTAAAATAGATTAAGCGCCCAGCCCTCTCTTTGCCTTGTTGCACAGAATTACAAGATCCATTACGTTCTCCTTTCGCTAGAATTTTAGTTGATTAAAGTTAGCAGCAGAGGATATTGCAGTCAAGAATTGTTTTCACTTGAATTTGTGGGGCAATAGAAGTGTCGTTGAGGGTTGTGTAATTAATCTACTTACCCTTAGCAACTGTAGTGGGATAAGCAAGAGCGTTATCGCAAAATCAAAGGTATTATGCTGTTTAAATAGCACTGAAGAATGTTTAGAAAAAACTTCTATTAAGTCGGCGAGCCGCTTTCTTTCACAAAGGCCAGAAAATCACAGCAACGTTTTAGCACATCCTGCAATTCAGGATTTTGCTCACTTGTCAGAACGTGGGGGACAGTTTTTCCGTAGAGATGGAATGTTTTCTTCTGGCTTCCAAGTCTGTCATAAAGATCTTCGGCCGTCCCTTCGGCAATCGTTTTATCTCCTTTTGATGCCAAAACCAGGGATGGAATGGTGATCTTATCCAATTCACGTGCGAGTTGCCAGCGCAAGCGATTGATCTGAGCGATCCCTTTTAGCGGGCGAAGTGAATAGTAATAGGGGCGCTCATCTGGTTGGAGTTCCTTTTTCTGATAGGGAACGAACAGGCTTAACATTTGAGCCGCAGCGGCCAGCGGGTGTTGTAGTTTGAGAAATGGGGCGAGCAGAATTTGCTTTTCGAGTGGATAGCGTAGAGCAAGCTTCATGGTGAGCAGCGCACCTGTACTCAATCCTCCGGCACTGACAGAAAAACCACTTTGAACCAATCCTAAGTAGCCGCGCTTGCAGGCCGCGAGCCATTCTTCAGATTTTCGTCCCGCAAGATCTTGAGGACTGGTCCCATGCCCAGGAAGACGGACTCCATAGACGGTAAAGTTATGCTTAACGATCTCGCGTCCCAATGTAAGCATTTCACGCGGACTGGAACTAAACCCGTGGATCAAGATAATCGCTTTTTTAACTGGATAGGTTGGTTTTAGCAGGAAGGGAAGGTTCTCTTTTTCAGTGACCCCGTCGGCTAACCCCAGTTTTATTTCGTCATCAAACCATTGCATCAAGTACGTCATCCATAAAACGAAAAAAGGCTCCTCAATGAGGAGCCTTCATAAATAACATCATCAAGGTCTTATTTCGGATAACCCAGTCGGGTTGACAGTTCCTCAGATGCTTTCAGGACCAATGGAACGAGTTCACTTTCGGTCCGAGCATTGCTGACGCGCATGGTTGGTCCGGAAATACTGATGGCACCGACGATACGGCGGGTATAATCCCTGATTGGTGCTGCGATACAGCGGACACCAATATCCATTTCTTCGTCATCCATCGCATAACCCTGCTCGCGGACTTTGACCAACTCAGCACGCATGGTCTCAGGGCTCGAAATTGTTGTTGGCGTGTGTTGGACGAAGTCCATTTTAGTCATCAACTCATCAAGCTCTTCATCAGTCATGCAGGCCATATGGACTTTTCCGGAAGCGGTACAGTAGGCCGGAAGCCTCGAACCGACCCGTGACACAACTCTGACGGTCAGATTGGTTTCGACAACGTCAAGGTAGACGATGTGGTTTTCCTTGTAGATGGCGACATAAGACGTTTCGTTACTTTCTTCAACCATCTGCTCAAGGATTGGTTTTGCTTGACGCAACAAACCCATCTGTTTGATAAAGGTTTGTCCCAATTCTAGAGCTTTGAGGCCGAGACGATAGTTCTCTGTCGCCTTGTTCTGCTCTATATAACCGCGTGATTCCAGAGTCGCAAGCAAACGGAAAACATTGTTCTTATGTAGTTTCAAACGTTTACTTAGCTCGGTTACACCCAGTTCATCGACATCGTCGTGAAATTGCTCAAGCAGGTCAAGTGCGTGCGATACTGCTTGGATGATGTATTCTGATTTGTCTTTTTTTACCATTTCTCTATACCCTTCGTGGATTTTTCTCTTATATATTATAAGACTGCAGATTCTATCTGCGTCATCAAATGGTGTCAAGCAATATAGCGCATGTTTTGCACAGCTTTTATATTTAGATTGAGTAGATTGTAGAATGCTGTTCTATTTTTGTCAAATTGCATTGTTGCTGCATTTAACTATTCGTCTATTTGAATTATTTGACTATTTGATGATTTCTTTTAGAACGGATGTTGCGTAACTGCCCTTTGGCAGGATGAAGCTGAGGGTGATAAAGTCTTTCCCAGCCGCTTTAATTTGTGCCTCGGCTAATAGAACCCGCAGGGCTCTGCGTTCTCCGGGCATATTCAGCCCAATCTCTGTTTTCCAGCTTTCAAGTGATAGTCCCATCTTGTCCAACGTGCCCATTTCAAGCTGTCCCTGCTGTCCTTCGGCCAACATAACTTTGCTTCCGAATAATGGCGCGGTCGGACTAATTTCAAAAAGATCGGCACGGGCCTGTTCTGTACTGGCCTGTTCAACTCTGAAACAGGCTCCGTTGACATGCTTGACAGCAATGTCTCCATCCCTCAGCTGATTGATGGCAGGCATTCTTTTGCCAGAATTTGGTCAAAGAAGGCCGATTGCGTTGCCGACAGAAAAAGACGAACCAGATTGCGATGAAGTGTCTTGACCGCTTCACGGTGGGATGTCGGCTTCATCAAGGTTTTTAGCAACCGCAGTTCGTCGCGCATTTTGTTCGGTAGTGCCGCACAGGCTCCTTGAAGATCATTCTTCCGGTAGCAGGTTGCAGCTTGTTTCCACGCCGGGTTGCGAATCAGTTCTGGGTCGCCCATTAATTCTGTGCAGAATTCTTCATAGCGCTGGAGCAGAAGTAATTCGCCAAGGTGGGCCGAATTGCCTAGAACGCCATAGCGCTGTTCGCCAAAAAAATTGGGGACTCCAATCTGCTGCAATCTCACGAAAATGGCTTCTGTCCGTGGGATCGCTTCTGGGCATGTGCCCCTCAATGTGATGGTAAAACGATTACCAGCCAGATGGCCCAGACGCAGTTTGTTTGTGTGACGGTCTGTGCTGAGGATTCTGCAGCCTTTGATCTCCAGATTTTTGACCCGATCAAGTTTCGCTAGCGGAACCGAGACCATTTGCCGGGTCAGCGCGCGACTGTCTTTCATTCCCGCGTAGCCTATTTCCCGCTCTTTGAGGTTGAGGCTACGGCTTAGCTGATGAAGAAGCTCTCGGGTGCTGGTGTTGTTTTTTTCAATCCACAGGTAGAGGTGTTCCCCCTCCCCACAGCAGGAGTAGCGAGGAATTTCATCAACCTGAAAGTCCTCTGGTGTCTCTTTGTAATGGCCACCGATACCTGGAAGATCTTCGCTGAGCCAGTTCACGCGTCATCCTCCGGCCAGCGTAAGCGAAAGCCTTTACTCAGGGTAGGTGGCGCAATCTCTAAGCCCTCTTTTTTGCGGTAACGGCAGAGATAGATTGGTTGGCCCAGATCGAGAAAACGCCGCATATATTTTGATATGGGGTAATCACTGAGGTCGTGAGTGTATGGAGCTGCAGTGATGTTATCGAAGCGTTCATCGTTCTGTAACAATTCACCAGCAGATTCGCCATAATCAGCAAAATCTGTTGAAAAATTCAGCTCTCCACCATCTTTGAGGCAGTAAAGTGCTAAATTCAGGAATTCAGGATTGAGTAGTCGTCTTTTACGATGGCTTTTTTTCGGCCATGGATCGGGACAATTGATGTAAAGCGCCTGCAGGCTATCTTTGCCCAGATACTGGTACATCAGGTAGCGAGCTTCAATACGCATCATCAGAATGTTTGTCAGGCCAGATGTCTCTATCCGGGCACAGGTCTGGCGACACCCTTGGTTGAAGATATCGATGGCGACAAAATTTCTTTCCGGGTGGCGAGCTGCAATCTGGACAACAAAGTCACCGATGCCGCAGCCAATTTCCAAGACGAGCGGATTGTCGTTACCGAACAGGGCGGCAAAGCTCCCAGCATTTTTTAGCCGTGCTTCCGGAATAAAAATGGGAGAGCTGATCAGAGTCATTCTTTGGGGCATAGTTTTTCTTCTTTAGTGGAGATTATAGAGATACTGACTGATTAATTGCAGATGGTTTTCACTGAGAGTGGCGTAGCTGGGCATGAACCCCTTTGTCCGAGTATCGCGATGAGCAATCAGGTGACTATGGATTTGATCCACTGTCATACGACTGCCGATCTGAGTCAGGTCAGGGGCAAGGGTGCCCCCCTTTTTATTGATCGTATGGCAGCCCTTACAGCCCAGAGCTTGGATCAACTCAAGAGCTGGATCTATTTGCTGATTCGCTTCAGCCGCCTGTCCCTTTATTGGGACAGCACTGATAAAAAATAGACTTATGACTAAAATGATAAAGGTTCGCATGCTGAAATCACTATCTTTCGAAAATTTTTGCAACTTTACCCTGAGTTCAGATTGATTGCAAATGCTTCTATCAGGTGTTTCTTGGTCGCAAAGGGGTTGCAATCGTAGATGCTGCAGACTAATCTGGACAGGTTTTTGAAATTGCATGGAAAAGAGCGTCAAGAAAAGTGCTCTTAGATGACGACATTAAGGATATTTGCACAATGGAAATACCATTCTCAAAACGTTCGCAACTGGTTCAACCCTTTCTGGCGATGGAGCTGATGGAAAGGGCCAAAGTGCTTGAAGCGGAAGGCCGGGATATTATCTACCTTTGCCTGGGAGAACCCGATTTCCCAACGCCACCTGCGATTTTGGCAGAGACAGGCCAGGCCCTGGCCGAAGGAGCCACCTCCTATACCCATTCTCTCGGGTTACTCGAATTGCGTCAGGAAATTTGTCGCCATTATCTGGAATACTACGGGGTAACCATTGTTCCCGATCAGATCATGGTATCATCAGGAACCAGTCCATTATTGTTACTGCTGTTTTCAGCTCTGCTCGATGAAGGGGATGAGCTGATTCTGACTGATCCCAGCTATGCTTGCTATCCTGGTGTTGTTAATTTTGCCGGCGGCAAACCGGTTCTGTTAAAGACCGATGCTGCCGATGGCTTTCAACCGCGCCCGGAAAAGGTTCGGGAGCTGATTACAGATAAGACCCGTGGTTTGTTAATTAACTCTCCTTCTAATCCCGCGGGGTCAGTCCTTTCTGGTCAGGAGATGCAGCTTTAGCCGAATTACCGTTGCCAATTATTTCTGATGAGATCTATCATGGGTTGACCTACGAAGGTGAAGAGCATTCGATTTTAGAATATACTGATAATGCCTTCGTGTTTGGTGGCTTTTCCAAAGCCTACGCCATGACTGGTTGGCGTTTAGGCTATCTGATCGCACCGTTGGAGTGCATGCGGACCTTACAGACTTTGCACCAGAACTTTTTTATCTGTGCCAATCATTTTGTTCAGCGTGCTGCTATCGCGGCTTTGCGGCAGTGTGACAATGATGTTGTTGAAATGCGGGCTGTTTATGACAAGCGCCGTTTAGAGCTTGTTAAAGGGCTTCAAGCAATGGGGTTAGGTGTTCATTTCACTCCCAAGGGGGCTTTTTATGTGTTAGCCGATGCGCGTCATATTGATGGTGATTCACAACGGCTGGCCCGTGATATCCTTGAAAATACCGGGGTTGCTGTGACTCCTGGAGTCGACTTTGGAGAAGGGGCAGAAGGGTTTCTGAGGTTTTCATATACTCGGCCACTAAATGAAATCGTGATGGCTCTGGAGCGGATAGATAAGTATTTACGTCGGCGTCATAATTGCACCAATTAATTTTGCTTTAACGATTCATAATATCTACTGAGGAGATGTTTCATGCTTATAGTAATGCACCATCATGCGACTGAAGAACAGATCGATCAGGTTATTGCTGCAGTCAAAGCGATGGGGTTGACTGCTGAATCGATCCCAGGAAGTTTGCGTACTGCGATCGGAGTTTTGGGTAATCAAGGTTATGTCGATGATTCGACCATCAGAACTTTGGCCGGGGTGCGTGAGACAATTCATGTGAGTAAACCTTATAAAATGGCATCACGAGATTTTCATCCTGAACCATCCGTCGTTGATGTCGCAGGGGTTAAATTCGGTGGAAACCATCAGCCGGTGATTATTGCTGGTCCGTGCTCAATTGAGACAGAAGATCAGATGATGGCCGCAGCAAGGTTGTTAAGGCTGGTGGTGGTCAAATGTTGCGTGGTGGTGCCTTTAAACCGCGAACCGGGCCCCACTCGTTTCAAGGACTTGGTGTCGATGGCCTGAAATACCTGCAGCAGGCAGGCGAGGAGTATAACCTTCCGGTTGTGACTGAGATTATGCGTATCGGCCAGCTTGACGCTGTCTGTAAACATGCTGATATGTTGCAAATCGGTGCACGTAATATGCAGAATTTTGATCTGCTCAAGGAGGTCGGAAAGACATCCCACCCCGTCTTGTTAAAGCGTGGAATGAGTGCGACTATTGAGGAGTTACTTTCAGCGGCTGAATATATATTGGCTGAAGGAAACCGCAACGTTGTTTTGTGTGAACGAGGTATCCGTACCTTTGAAAAAACAACCCGGAATACCTTGGATCTATCGGTGGTTCCGCTGGTCAAGGAGTTGAGCCATCTCCCTATCGTTGTTGATCCCAGCCATGCGACAGGAAAGCGGTCACTGGTACCGATTATGACGAAAGCAGCTCTGGTTGCCGGAGCTCATGGTGTCATGATGGAAGTTCACCCGAATCCTGCCGCTGCTCTCTGTGATGGTGCTCAGAGTTTGTCCGGTGACGATTTTTCCGCACTGATGGGCGAATTGGAAGGATTGATGGCATTTCTAGGCCATAAGGACTAACGGAACTGAACGTTAAGGAAAAACTTACAGAAAGGTCTGCAATTCATTGCAGGCCTTTCTCTTCTTTCTTGTGGATATGACAATGATACTTATCAGGGCTGTAAAATTATGAGACAGGGAACAATCAAGGCGGATGTCCTTTTATTAATCACCGCGACCATCTGGGGTTTTGCTTTTGTCGCCCAGCGGATCGGTATGGACTATGTCGGTCCATTTACGTTCAATGGGGTTCGCTTTGCGCTTGGTAGTCTTTCTTTGCTGCCACTGATTCTATTATTGCAAAAAAAACAACCTAAAAGCCCCTCTGGTGTCTCTGATGAACGCAGAATATCTGTTTTGAAGGGTGGTTTCTTAGCCGGTGGAGCGCTGTTTGCCGGCGCTTCATTGCAGCAAGCCGGGATGGTGTACACGACGGCAGGGAACGGTGGGTTTATTACCGGTCTCTATGTTGTGATTGTTCCGTTGATGGGGCTATTCTGGCGTCAACGACCCCAGGTCGGGACATGGGTTGGGGCAATTCTGGCCGCTGTTGGTCTCTATTTTCTGAGTATCACCGATGAACTCACTATTTCGTTCGGTGATTTGTTGGTATTGATCGGAGCCTTTTTCTGGGCTGGGCATGTGCTGTTGATCGGTTGGTTAGCACCACGCACCGACTCCTTGAAACTAGCGTCGGTTCAGTTTGCCATTTGCTCTGTCCTCAGCATGGCTGTGGCTCTGGTCATTGAAGATGTCAACTTACCGTCGATTTTGGAAGCTGCGGTCCCCATCCTTTATGGTGGCCTCGGTTCTGTTGGTATCGCCTATACCCTGCAGGTCATTGCTCAGCGTGAAGCTCATCCTGCTCACTCGGCCATTATCTTGAGCTTGGAAGGTGTGTTTGCTGCCTTTGGCGGCTGGTTGCTGTTGAACGAAGTACTGAGCATGCGTAGTTTTTTCGGCTGTACGTTGATGCTGACAGGAATGTTGTTGTCTGAACTGTCCGGGTTTTTCAAAAAAAAGCCTGAGAAATAACTCACTGTTAAGCGATATAGGGAAGGTGGTCTGGAGTGGTTCGGACCGCTTTTCCGTTAAAAATTGATTTTAAGGCCGACTGCCAAAGAATTTGAGCCTCCCTCATCAGCGATCAATCCAAAGACTTCAGAGCGGTGATGGATGCGGGTAATCAGAGCTATGTTTGGTGCTTGGGGATGACTTAGGGCGACCTCCATCATCCAATAAGCCATCCATCTTTGGGAGTCTCCCTCGATGTTGACCTCAGCTTCGGGGAGATCTGTCGCATAGGACGCGCCTAAGCCAAAGGCGGCACTGGTTTCAATGAAACGATCCCACCAGAACGGTTCCCAACGCAGCACTCCCAACGCATTAAATTCCCAATGATCCTGAATGCTGAAATGTTTGACGATTTGGCCCTCTATTTCGTAATTGAGGCGTGGTTGATAAGGACCGAGCCGTTTGGCCAATGCAACAACAATCATTTTTGAATCGATAAAATCCAGTTTGTCCGATTCAGTGACAATCTCTTCCCAGTTGTTTCCGGTCATTTTCGCACCATAGATATTCAGGCTGTATGAATCTTCTGAGCTTACGGCTGCTTGCGGGAAAAGGAAAAGAAGGATCAGGAACAAGGTTGAATAAAGAAGATAGATGTTTTTCATCTTATTTCTCCATAGGTTTCCGCAGGAATTGTCCTCTGTCACCATTTCTGTTGGTTTAAGGATAGCATATGGAAGAGGTGCTCAACCCTGCATGAAATTCCTCTGTCTGAAATTATTATTGATGTTACTAAAACAGCTCTACGTAGCATCGTAATGATGTGGTAAGTATAACGGGTCTTTTCTACTTTTCGAACGAGTTGCCAAGTGCCTGATATGATCGCTGATATCGCCGTCAATGCCCCACTAAAGAACCTGTTTTCCTACACGGTGCCTGAATCCTTAGAGTCTGAGGCTAAGGTCGGGATGCGTGTTAAAATCCAATTTGGAAGGCGTTCAGGTGTTGGAACGATCCTCTCTCTGCGGCAGGGGGATAGCAGCGGTCTGAAGCCTCTCAAAGAGTTGATTGATCAGGAATCACTGTTGCCAGAGAGCCTGGTCAAACTGTTACGGTGGGCGGCTGATTATTACTGTTACCCGATCGGTCCGGTGGTAAAGAACGCCCTGCCAGCTGATATAGGTGGTGATCATTCGCAGACAAAAATTATTATGGAAGCATATTTTTCTTGCCTGCAAACGGCTTCGACTCCGCGTGGTAAAAAGCAACAAGAAATATTGGAGTTTATCGCGTCCGCTAACTCTGCTAGCATGTCTCAAATCCGTGAACGTTTTCCTGCCCCCTATGCCAGTTTAAAAAAACTGGTCGAGGATGGCTATTTGAAGGAAGAGCAACAGGAGCGGATTCGCGATCCCTTTCAATCTGAAAAAATACCTGAAGATAAAGTACCGACCCTGACCGCCGAGCAGAAAGCATGTCTCGATGCCATTATTCCCGTTATCGAAGCGGATCAATCAGAGGTTTTTCTCGTCCATGGCGTGACCGGTAGCGGTAAGACAGAGATCTATTTAAAAGCGGTTGACGCCTGTTTGAAACTGGGTCGACAGGCTTTAATTCTTGTTCCAGAAATTTCTTTGACGCCGCAGCTAGTTGCGCGTTTTCGCGCCAGATTCAGCCGTCAGGATAAAAAAATTGCTGTCTTGCATAGTGGTCTCTCTGCGGGGGAACGCTACGATGCCTGGCGGGAAATCAGTCGCAATAAGGTTCAGATTGTGATCGGTGCGCGTTCTGCGATCTTCGCCCCTCTGTCGAATCCCGGTTTGATTGTTGTCGATGAGGAACATGATTCCAGTTACAAGCAAACGGAGGGGTTTCGTTATAATGCTCGAGATCTGGCTTTGGTGCGTGGTCAGCAACAGGATTGCCCCGTGTTGCTCGGTAGTGCGACACCTTCATTCGCGAGTTATTATCGGAGTGAACAGAAGCTACTGACGCGGCTCAGCTTAATGCGTCGGATCCATTCAGACAGTCTCCCTAAGGTTGAGCTGATCGATCTGCGTGAGCAGGTTTTAAGTGGGTCTTTGGCCAATACTTTGATCGAGGCGATTCAGGAGGCGTTAGAAAAGCGTGAGCAGGTACTGTTGTTATTAAACCGTCGAGGGTATGCACCTTTTCTCCTCTGTGGTGATTGTGGTGAAACCTTCTATTGTCCCAACTGTTCGATTACCTTGACCTTTCATCAGAAAAAAAGACATCTGCGTTGCCATTATTGTGACTATATTGACGAGGTTCCTGAAACCTGTGGCAAATGCCAAAGCTTGAATATTACAACGCCCGGAGCCGGGACCGAACGGCTCGAAGAGGAGTTGATCGAACTGTTTCCCGGTGCGCAAATTGCGCGTATGGATCGCGATTCCACGACGCGAAAAGGGGCGCACCAGAAGATTATGATGGCGATGATGGATCGGAAGGTCGATATTTTAATCGGCACTCAGATGATTGCCAAGGGGCATGATTTTCCAGGGGTTTCTCTGGTCGGAGTGGTTAATGCTGATAGTGGTCTGAATCTTCCCGATTTTCGCTGTGCCGAACGTGGTTTTGCTCTATTAACTCAAGTTGCCGGACGAGCGGGGCGAAGTTCTGGAGGTGGGCGAGTTTTTATTCAATCGTATAATCCAGAGCATTATGCATTGGAATGTGCCGTTGACCAGGATTATCAAAAATTCTATCAGCAAGAACTGCCCTTCCGTCAAGAATTGGGTTACCCACCCTGTGGTCATTTAGCCAATCTTATTTTTTCCGGGATCGATTTGGACCAGGTGACATCGAGTGTTGACCGCTTTGCCCGCTATTTGGAGCGTTGTTGCAATGGTGTCCAGGTTTTAGGGCCGAGCCCTTGTCCATTGGCTCGCCTGCGTGGTAAAAATCGTTATCAGATTCTGTTAAAGTCGAATGATCGCCCCGCTCTTCGATCTCTATTGATGAAACTTGATGGTGGGCGTCAGTTACTTGCTCGGCAGGTGACGATGCAGATTGATGTTGATCCTTTAGAGATGCTCTAACGTGGAAATCTAGATGATGAAAAACTTTATCATAAGTACTGTTCTTGTTGTCTTTCTGGCCAGCTGCATGGCGCCACAAGTGCCGGAGTTACCCGTCGAACCAATTCCTGAGCCGGTTCCCCCACTGGTCAAGGCTGAGCCACTCCAGGCCGTTGATTGGGATCAGATCGATGGTTGGCTTGATGATGATCTAAGTTCTGCCTTTTCTGCTTTTGTCCGTGGCTGTAAAGCTGTCGGTAAAAGAGAACGGTGGCAATCGGTCTGTCAACTGAGCAATGATCTGCTGGTGAAAGATAATCGATCTCTGCGAGACTTTTTTGAGTCCAACTTTCAACCATATAAGGTTCAGAATGAGGATGGCAGTACGACGGGACTGATCACTGGTTATTATGGTCCTGAACTGCTCGGAAGTCGCACACGGACTGAGGTCTATCGCTATCCTCTCTACCGTCAGCCAGAAGACTTGTTGATTATTGATCTGGATGAGGTTTATCCCGAACTCGGGCAATATCGTTTACGTGGACGGGTTGTCGGAAATCGGGTTGTCCCTTATTTTGAGCGGAGTGAAATTGATAATGGAGTTGATCCGTTGGAGGGGGAAGAGCTGTTCTGGGTTGCTGACCCTGTTGAACTGTTTTTTCTTCATATTCAGGGCTCGGGACTGGTTCGTTTGACGGATGGTAAGAAGGTCATGGTCAACTACGCTAATCAGAATGGCCATCCCTATCGTTCCATCGGTAAAATTTTACTTGATCGCAAAGCCATGACCCGCCACCAGATGTCGATGCAGAATATCAGCCGCTGGGTTGAACAGAATCCAGAAGCTGGAAAACAGTTATTAGCTGAAAATCCGAGCTATGTCTTTTTTCGTGAATTGCCAGATGATTACCAATCACCACCTGGCGCTTTAGGTGTGCCGTTGACAGAGCGACGCAGCCTGGCTGTTGACCCGCGGACGATACCGCTGGGGGCCCCGGTCTTTATCTCAACGACCTTTCCCGGGACCGGTGAACCACTGCAGCAGTTGATGGTTGCTCAGGATACTGGTGGTGCGATTAAAGGGCAGGTTCGAGCCGATTTTTTCTGGGGAATGGGGAATGATGCCGGGAAAATTGCCGGTCGCATGAAGCAAGATGGCTTTTTGTGGGTGCTGCTACCAAACGAGGGGGATAAAATGAATGTTCAAAGCAATATTGTTATCGATGTTGATACAGATGGAGAGGTCAATTGATCGATCAACCACAACATATACTTGTCGTCTGTTGCCTGATCCGAAACGAAGACAACCAACTTTTATTGGTGAAGCACCGTTACCGTGGCTGGGAGTTGCCACAAGGGCGAGTCGAGGAGGGAGAAAACCTGATCTTTGCACTCAGCCGTGAAACTCTGGAAGAGACCGGAGTGACGATCTGTCATGCCAAGCTTGAGATGATCTGGTCTAAAGTTTCCGCTCCAAGCGCAGTTATCTTCTGCTTTTCTGCCCGTTATGCTTCGGGAGATTTGGTTCCAAGCGAAGAGACCCCATGCGTTGAATGGTGTTCAGAGGAAGAGGTTCTGAAAAGGGTTTCACATCCTGTAAGTCGCGACCGCATCAAAGCCATGCTGAAGACCAATGGAACATTGGAGTTTCATAGCTACATGACAGGTCCATATCGAGTGCTGAATTAATCCCTCTTTACGTCTCAGTTAACGTCTTTTAAATTTCGACCTGTTTGGTCGACCCACTTTTTAGCCAGTGTCCAAGATTCTCGGATAATCGTTTGTTGCCGTTGCGTAAAAATTGATTCTGGAAAATTGCATCATCACAGAAAACTGTGAATTCTCCACGACCGTGGTAGCCGCTTATCATGACACCAAAGGGGCTCATCAGATCTCCTTCCGAGAATTTTTTATCTCGATTTAAGTCGAGCCAGGAGTGAGGGCTGCTGCTGGCAATGATTTTCCCCTCTTCTGAAAATGGCCGTAGTGGCCACCCTCCGTATATTCGAAATTGTTTTAATCCCGTCGTTAATGGGTGGTCTTGGAATGCTTTGACGGAAAAATTAATCGATTTTCCGTCCTGCTGATTCTGCTTTTCATTGATCGCCATATTGGCAAATTCAACCCCTAATGAATGGAGTAATGTCGCGAGCGGTTGGCCGATGTGGATCATGATCGCTAATTTTCCTCCCCGTTTTAAATAGCTTGATACCGCGTCGATTTCACTCTGCTCAAACGGGGCAAAGGCTCCAGAAACAACCAGAGCGTCGACCTCCTCGAGCTTTTCTGGTGTTAACCTGTCGGTATTACTTTCAACCTGCCAGCCTTGTTGACGAAAAATTGTTGCCAGCCCTTGCAGCTGCAGCGGGCCATTTTTCTCAATCAGAAATGCTTGTCGGTGGGATTGGTCGAACAGGATACGGGGTGAATCTGCGTAGACCTGGGGAGCTAACAGCAACAAAAAAAGCAGTAAGGAAAGCAGGCACATGATGAACATCCTTTATGAAAGGTGACATTTGAGGTTATATTTACGGAGGGCGGTTCTGCTGTCAAGTGGAATTTAACAGATGCTAACCGGTGACTTGTTTTCCTTTGCGATTTTTTTATTTCATAAACAGGTGCCAGCAGAATAAATCATGTATTATTGAACCTCTAGCAGAGGTCTGATCATCTATATGGTTCAGGCCGACCTAACGGGTTGATGCAGGCTAAAGGAGTTTTTCATGTCCAACCGTAAAGAACCAAAAATAATAGATCTGCAGGAAATAGAAAATCACGAATGGCGTGAATCCCTGGATTACGTTCTTCAAGAACAAGGTGCTGATAGGGTCAGAGAGATCCTCAGGCAGTTGCAGGTACGGGCTCAGGAGCAGGGCGTCAGTATCCCCTTTACCGCCAATACTCCATATATCAATACGATCCCCGCAAGTCAGCAACCGGTTTTCCCCGGTAATCGCGAGGTTGAGCGACGAATTAAATCGATCATTCGCTGGAATGCTATGGCGATGGTCGTGCGTGCTAACCGTGAATCAGACGGGATTGGCGGGCATATTTCGACCTTCGCCTCTGCTGCAACCTTGTGGGAAATTGGATTCAATCATTTCTGGCGCGGCAGAACCGATGATTTTCTTGGTGATATGGTTTATTTTCAGGGGCATGCGGCTCCAGGTATCTATGCCCGAGCCTACCTCGAAGGGCGTCTGAGTGAGCAGGATCTTGAAAATTTCCGTCGCGAACTCGATCCCCAAGGGGGACTCTCCTCCTACCCTCATCCATTCTTGATGCCTGAGTTCTGGGAATTTCCGACAGTTTCCATGGGATTGACTGCGATCAGCGCGATATATCAGGCGCGATTCAACCATTATCTGGTCGATCGTGATTTAAGGAAACGCAGCGGACGTAAGGTCTGGGCGTTGTTGGGTGACGGTGAAATGGATGAGCCGGAATCCCTCGGAGCGATCACTTTGGCGGCCCGGGAAAATCTGGACAACCTGATTTTTGTCATTAACTGTAACTTACAGCGACTGGATGGTCCGGTCCGAGGAAACGGAAAGATTATCCAGGAACTTGAAGCAGCCTTCCGCGGTGCTGGCTGGAATGTCATTAAAGTGATCTGGAGTGACGACTGGGACCCGCTTTTGGATGCGGATAAATCGGGCAAACTGGTCAAGCGTATGGATGAGGTTCTGGACGGTGATATGCAGCGCTATACCGCGTCGACTGGAACCTACGTCAGAGAGCACTTCTTCGGTCAATATCCTGAGTTATTGGAATTGGTTAAAGGTTACAGCGATGAGCAACTTGGCGCTTTAAAGCGGGGAGGTCATGATCCGGGAAAGGTCTATGCGGCTTACAAGGAGGCGATGGAACATACGGGGTCGCCGACTGTTATCTTGTCCCAGAGTATTAAGGGGTATGGTCTTGGTGAAGCCGGCGAAGGAAAGAACATCACTCATTCACAGAAGAAACTGAATGAGGAGGAACTGAAACGTTTTCGCACCCGTTTTAATATTCCGGTCAGTGATGCTGATATTGCGGCGGCTCCATTCTACAAACCAGAAGAGAACAGCCCTGAAATCCAGTATTTAAAAGCGCGCAGGGCCGAATTGGGGGGATCGTTGCCACGTCGTTTTGACGGCAGTCAGCCGATGGCCTGCCAAACCGATTGGCTGGTGCAAGAATATTTGAGTGGATCAGGTGAGCGCGAGCTGGCAACAACCATGGCCTTTGTCCATCTCTTAGCCAAACTGATCAAAGATCCGGAAGTCGGAAAGCTGATTGTCCCGATTGTTCCAGATGAGGCGCGCACCTTTGGTATGGAAGCTTTGTTCCGTCAGGCAGGAATCTACAGCCATGCCGGGCAGCTCTATGAGCCGGTCGACAGTGGCAGCCTGCTTTTCTATAACGAGAAAAAGACAGGAGCTATTCTGGAAGAAGGTCTGAGCGAAGCGGGGTCGATGGCCAGTTTTATTGCCGCAGGCACAGCGTATTCGAATAATCAGGTTCAGACAATCCCCTTTTACACCTTCTATTCCATGTTTGGTTTTCAACGGGTAGGAGATCAAATCTGGCAGGCGTGCGACTGTCGTGCACGTGGATTTTTGATCGGTGCAACGGCTGGCCGGACAACATTAGCCGGGGAAGGCCTGCAGCATCAGGATGGCCACAGTCACGTGCTGGCTTTAAGCTCGACCAAAGTTAAAGCATATGATCCTGCTTTTGCGTTTGAATTAGCATTGATAGTTCAGGATGGATTGAAGCGGATGTATTGTGATCAGGAGGATCTGATCTACTACCTGACTGTCACCAATGAAACCTATCAAATGCCAGCAATGCCGGAAGGTAAAGGTGTGCGTGAAGGGGTGCTCAAAGGGATGTATCGTTTCCGTCCCAGCGCTATTGAAGAAGACACCGCTAAGGCTCATCTTCTGGGGAGTGGGGCCATCCTCAACGAAGTTTTAAAAGCACAGGCTTTACTTGAAAAGGATTATGGTGTCTCTGCTGATGTTTGGAGTGTGACCAGCTATAAAGAACTCTATCAGGATGGCGTCGAAACAGAGCGCTGGAATCTGCTTCACCCACAAAGAAAAGCACGTCAGCCCTATCTGGCGGAATTGTTGAAAACAGAGCAAGGGATCTTTGTCGCAGCTTCCGATTACATGAAAGTTTTACCCTCGACTATCGCCCAATGGCTCCCGGGCCCGCTGCATTGCCTTGGAACCGATGGTTTTGGACGGAGTGAAAGTCGCGATCGCTTGCGTGATTTTTTTGAAGTGGATGCCCGCTATATAGTGGTTGCCACACTCTATCAATTGGAAAAAGCAGGGAAAATCGCAGAAAAAACAGCAGCCAAGGCGATCAAAAAATTCAACATTGACCCTGACAAGTTGAACCCACACCAGGATTGAGGGACGTTATGTTACGAGATGTTATTGTGCCGGAGGTATCGGACGGTGTCACCGCGGGAACGGTTATTTCCATTGCCGTTAACGTCGGTGATCAGGTTGAAGAGGACCAGACTCTGCTGGAACTGGAGACCGATAAAGCCGTTGTTGCAATCCCTTCACCTACGACTGGAACCATTACTGAAATCAAAGTGGGAGAAGGGGACGAGGCTGCTGTCGGAGCGGTGATTATGGTTCTCGATGTGACCTCTGACGGAGGGGAAGAAGTCGCAGGACGTGCTGCCCCAGTTAAGGCTCCTGTGACTGATCGTCCCATGGATGAGGAAAGAGTAATCGCTGCGTCGATTCAGCCAGAGAAGGAGACAACAGAAAACATCCCAGAGCCTGAGACTGCCAAGCAGACTGGGAGTTGGAGGCTGAGC
>JDSF01000309.1_pt1 | contig 23169 bp, 28 predicted proteins | sample 199441 | NCBI WGS metagenome assembly JDSF01 (sample SAMN02592751, study PRJNA231836) | bioreactor metagenome | isolation source: continuous culture bioreactor denitrification-DNRA | place: Germany: Bremen
GAAAGGGAAGGACAAGCCCGTTGATCATTCAGGACTGCATCTGCGATGCCTTCCTGCAGAACATCCTGCTCAAGCCAGAAGCCTATGATGTCATAGCTACCCTGAATCTCAATGGAGATTACGTATCGGATGCCTTGGCAGCTGAGGTTGGTGGTATTGGTATTGCCCCTGGAGCTAACATCAACTACGAAAGCGGCTTTGCAATTTTTGAAGCAACCCATGGGACTGCTCCTGATATTGCTGGAAAGAATATTGTGAATCCTCTTTCACTGGTACTCTCAGCACAGATGATGCTCTCTTACCTTGGGTGGAATGAAGCAGCACAGCTGGTTACCAGTGTTGTCCAGAAGGCAATAAGTGATGGGATGGTTACCTCTGACTTCTCTCGCTTGATGGAAGCTGAAGGCAAGGCGTGTACAAAGTTGGGAACCAAGGAGTTCGGTTCCTATCTGGTATCACTGCTCTAGGGAAAACTCAGAAAAAATCTGTAATCAGGCCATGGACACCCTCCATGGCCTGTATTGTCTGGATGTCGGCACCAGGGCTTCCTACCGCATAGATTCTTCCAATTCCCGCCCTGCTTGCAGCAATAATGCCCGCTTTCGTATCTTCAAAGACAGTACATACTTCTGGTTTGAGGCCTAGGGCCTTGCAGGTATCCAGGTAGATATCTGGAGCAGGTTTTCCTTTTCTCTTGCCATCATCATGAATGATCAAGGAAGAGGGTACATATCACTGAGTGAGAACCATGCCTCGTAGAGGCGGATGTTGTCTTGTCCGGCACTGGTGGCAATAGCGAGTGGAATCCCGGCCTGTATGGCTCGCCCAAAGAGTGTGCAGGCACCAGGGGCAAGGCTGAGTGGACGGTTGGCAATGCAAATACCCTCGTAGAGCTCTTCCTTTTCCTTGCTGATACGAAAAACCTCTTCTTCCCTCGGTTCCCTTCCCAGCAGGTAGGCAATCGTCTCGGCGTTGGTTCTTCCGTTCAGGTGATGACTCTCTTCTTTCTCGAGCGGCTTCTTCCTTAGACGTAAAGAAATGGCACCCCAGGCTTGCCGATGATACTCGGTGTCCCAAAACAGGGTGCCATTGAAATCGAAGATCAAGGCCTTATCGGTCCTCAAGCGGTACCACCTTACGCACGAGTGGGCCTGAGTAGACCTGACGAGGTCGACCAATCTTCTGGTACGGATCGTGTCTCCATTCAAGCCAGTGGGCTATCCAGCCAGGGAGCCTTCCCATGGCAAAGAGCACGGTGAACATCGATTCTGGAATTCCAATTGCGTGGAAGATGATTCCCGTATAAAAGTCCACATTGGGATAGAGGTTGCGTTCGATGAAATAGGGGTCGCTTAGGGCCGCCTGTTCCAAGTCCATAGCAATCTGCAGGAGTGGGTCGCTCTGGCTGTCAGCACCAAGGACTTGCTGGCTGAGTCGTTTTGCGATTCTCGCCCTTGGGTCATAGGTCTTATACACCTGTGGCCGAATCCAGAGAGCCTGAACGGGTTCTCCTTATCCTTTGCCATTGCTATTACCTGCTCGATGCTGAGTCCTTCATTGTGGATTTTCAACAACATCTGCATGACAGCTTGGTTGGCACCACCATGCTTGCTCCCCCACAGTGCACAACAACCTGCAGCAACCGAAGCATAAAGATTTGCCTCACTGCTGCCTACCAGACGAACAGCACTCGTGGAGCAGTTCTGCTCGTGGTCTGCATGGAGAATCAGGAGCACATTCAAAGCCTTCGCATGCAAGGGGTCAGGAATATAGGCATTTACCGGTGTGTGGAACATCATATTCAGGAAGTTCTCACAGTAGGAATACTTATAGGAAGGATCGACGAAATCGAGTCCATTCATCTGGCGATAACTGAATGCTGCGATGGTTCTCATCTTGGAAAGCAGTCTGCTGACCGTCAAGTCAACATTCTCTTCGGGATCGGCATCTTCCAACTCAGGGTAGAACGCAGAAAGCGATGCAACCATGGCAGAGAGAATCGACATGGGATGAGCTTCCTGTGGATAATCACGGAAGAAATTCCTCATATCAACATGAAGGAGGGAGTGTCTGTTGAGCATATCAGCATAGGTATGCCGTTGGGCGAGGGTGGGAAGCTCGCCTTTGATCAAGAGATGGGCAACCTCAACGAAGTCACAGTTATCAACCAGGTCTTCAATGTCATATCCGCGATAGCGAAGGATTCCCTGCTCTCCGTCAACAAAACAGATGTTGCTCATGCAGGAACCAGTGTTCACAAACCCTGGATCATAGGTGATGAAACCAGTGCTCTTTCTCAGGGCGGTAATGTCGATTGACTTTCCTCCCATGTTGTCCGTAATGACAGTTAGGTCAAATTCGCTGTCCTCGAGGACCAGTTTAGCTGCTTTTTCTTTGATATCCATTTCATAGCCTCCTTTAGGGGGTCATTTCGTGTAATTTTGTTTGAGCAGGTGGGTGAAATGTATCCTAGTTTGATTGTTTTGGAAATATATCACCCGCGCATTCCTTTCTTTTCTTTCTTATCAGTAATGGTTATACTACTAGGTATCAATCGGAGGAGATGCCACATGGATGAATTTGTTTTGCCGTTGGATGAGGAAATTGTCGATATTGCAGACTTTTTTAAGGTCTTTGGAGATCCCACCCGATTGAAAATTCTGTTTCTGCTTGAGCAGGGAGAGCGTGGCGTTAATGCAATCAGTGAAGAACTGAACATGCAACAGAGTACCATCAGCCAGCAGCTCAAACTTCTCAGGGCCCGTCGTTTGGTGCGTTTCAGAAAGGACGGTCGTAATGTTCTCTACCGTCTCAATGATGAACACATCCATGACATCCTTGCAATGGGCATTGAACACTATCAGGAATTACTCTGATTAGTACCTCTGAGATGTGTTTTGGGCATATTCACCAAACAGGGCCAAACACATCTCTCTCTCCGCTTGGGTAAGCTCTAGTACTTCCTGATCCTTGCAACCATCCTGTATGTACCGATAGATGTAATCATCTCTAAATCCAATTGCCTCGGCATCCTCAGGTGTGCACCCATAGTACACCTCCTTGATGTTTGCCCAGATACTTGCAGAGAGACACATAGGGCAGGGGTAGCAGGTGGTGTAGAGAATGCAGCCGGAAAGGTCATGGGTCTTTTTTTTCGTTTTACACGCTTCACGGATGGCGTTTATTTCTGCGTGTGAGGTTGGGTCATGTTCTTCCAGCACAGAGTTGGAGGCAACAAAGACCGAACCATCGTTCGTGTCCACAACAACTGCACCAAAAGGACCACCTTCATTGTTGTTCATGGTCTTTCGTGCTTGCTCTATAGCCAATTGCAAATACGCTTTCGCATCCATAGTGATTTTTTTTCTCCACTCACTACTATAACACACGTTTCTTATTAGATAAAATACCGCCTTCAAATAGTGAAGGCGGTATGCAGGTACGCCTTATCCGCGTATTGAGCTGGCGATTAAGCGGATTGCATTGATATTGATGAATCCCTTGCAATCAACAGGCTCATAGCCACCGGCCTTGTCCATGCTTCCCATCTCCTCGTCATACAGAGAGAAGGGACTTTCCACGCCAGCGAAGATGACATTGCCCTTGTACAGAACAACCTTGCTGGTACCGGTAACATGTTTCTGGCTTACCGTGAATGCAGAGCGGAGCATCTCGAACTCAGGAGCACCCCAGTAACCATTGTAGATTAACTCAGCATACTTGGGCATGAGGCTGTCCCTCAGGTGCATTGCTTCCTTGTCCATGGTGATGCCTTCAAGGTTATGGTGAGCCTTCCAGAGTATCTCACAACCCGGGGTCTCGTAGACACCGCGGCTCTTGATACCGATATAGCGGTTTTCAACCATATCCACCCGGCCGATTGCGTTGTCATGTCCCATCTTGTTGAGATACAGGATCATCTGCAGAGGATCGGTGACGACTGTTTGGTCATTCTCGTTCTTTACTGAGACAGGCGTACCATCTTCGAAGGTGAAGGTGAGGAGTGTTTCCTCATCCTTGGCTTCCTTCGGGCTGAGGGTAAGGCTGTATACATCATCTTCAGCACGAAGTGAAGGATCCTCCAGGATACCAGCTTCATGACTGATATGGATGAGGTTTTCATCCTCGCTGTAAGGCTTCTTGGTGGATGCCTTGATGGGGATGTCATACTTCTTTGCATATGCGATCATATCGCTTCTTCCCTCGAACTGACCCAGCCATTCAGGATCTTTCCAAGGGCTGATGATCTTGACCTCGGGCATATGCATATAGTAACCGAACTCAAAGCGGACCTGATCATTTCCCTTGCCGGTAGCTCCATGGGAAACATAGACAGTTCCTTCCTTGCGGGCAATTTCAATCTGGCGTTTTGCGATGATCGGGCGTGCCAGGGAAGTTCCCAGCATATAGGTCCCTTCATAGATCGTATTGGCCTGAAGGGCGGGGAAGATATAGTCAGTGACCAGTTCCTCCCTGAGGTCTTCTACATACACTTTTGACGCACCAGTTGCCAAAGCCTTTTTTTTCAATGGCGGCAAAATCTTCGTTTTGTCCGACATTCGCAACGTAGGCGATTACATCAAACCCTTTGTTGGCAAGCCATTTGAGGATTACAGAGGTATCAAGTCCTCCACTGTATGCCAGAATGATTTTTTCCTTATTCATATTCTTATCTCCCTGTTCGGTATTGTATTCTGCCGTCAGTGTATAAATTCTTGTATAGAATGACAAGAGGTTTATGCATAAATATTCGTAAAAATCGTTATATATGCAATGAAAATCGAATATATCCATAAATATACTGCATTAATATTCATCAATACTAATTCGAAAATATTCGAAATAGTTATTGCCAAATCATATTTTCCACTCTATACTGCAGTGGAGGTAGACAAATGCTGATATGTGATCAACTAACCAAGCGATATGGTAATCAACCAAGGAATGCCGTAGACGCCTTGAAACTTTCCATTGAACCGGGTGAGATTTTCGGTTTCCTGGGTCCCAACGGGGCTGGCAAGAGTACCACCATCAAGATGATCACCGGTTTGCTTAAACCGGATTCCGGGTCCATCAGTTTCATGGGACACTCACTTCAATCTGATCCTCTCGACTATAAGCGATTAATCGGTTATGTGCCTGATGAGCCACTTTTTTTTATGAGCGAATGAGTGGATATGAGCATCTCTCCTTTATTGCAGATCTCTATGGAGTTGGCAGTGAGGAACGTAAGCAGCGTATTGAAGAGCTTGGGGAGCGATTGTTGCTGAAGAATGCCCTGAAGGATGAGATATCTTCCTACTCTCACGGAATGAAACAAAAAAAACTTTCGATCATTTCAGCGTTGTTGCCTTCTCCGAAGTTACTTATACTCGATGAACCCATGGTTGGATTGGATCCAAAAGCAGCCTTCATCCTGAAGAATCTCTTGGGTGAGTTCGCTGGATCAGGAAATACTGTATTCTTCTCCACCCACGTATTGGAGGTTGCCCAGCAACTTTGTAGTAGCCTGGGGATCATCAAGGAGGGAAGGTTGTTGTACAACGGAACCTTCAAGGATCTGCAATCACGTGAGATGGAGCTTGATGCTTCATTGGAAGCACTGTTCCTAGAATTGACCGAGAGCGGAGAGTAGGGCCATGAACATGCGCGTAGTTTTGTTGCTGGTTCGTGCCTTCTTCTCGGGGACCAAACCGATCAAGGATTTCTTTGAGCGGATCAGTACCTCCCGTTCCCGTATCGTGAGTATACTGGCCAGTTTCTTGATAGTCCTGGTATTTATCTATCTTGGTGCCATTTTGGGAGTTAACTATTACAGCTATCAAACCCTTGGACTGCTCTTGGGCTATCCCTATCTTGGCCTTGTTTTTGCCGCACTTTTAGGGTTTGCCTTCCAATTATTCTATAGTCTGGCCAGTGGTACCAGCCTGCTTTACGGAGCAAAGGATATTTTATTGGTTGGTTCATTGGCAGTACGTCACACTGAGTTGGGTGCAAGCAGACTGCTGATCGCTTATTTTCTGCAAGCTCCCATGTATTGGTTTGTTACGTTTCCTTCCCTTATTGTTGGCCTCTGGATTGAAGGCTTCTCTCTTGTCTACCTTCTAGGCGGATTGCTCTTTCTCTTGATTGGGCCACTGTTTGCCCTCTCGTTTTCTGTAGTAATTTCCATGGGGTTGGTCAGGCTTACCAAGGGAAAGAACCATAAAATGGCAGAGGAGTTGGTAAGTGCAATTTCCTTGGTGCTGTTGATCCTCATGTTGACGGTCTCGCTTACCAGAAATATGACCGATAACGACTCGTTGCTTTCGTTCAATTATGAAGCGATGTTGCAGGTATATGCTCCAATCATTGAGAAAATCTTGGGTCTGTTTCCCTTTTTCCGTATGCAGGCACAGGTGGTTACCTCCCTTGTAAGTCAGTTTATTCTCCTTGCCTCAGGAGTGCTTCTCTTTATTGGCTTGGTTTTGTTGGTAGGAAATACCTATGCTGCAAATCTCTCCTATGTACTCAGCAATCAATCAAGGGCAAGGACAAGAAAAGTCAAGCATACCTTGCGCTCTGCAAGTCCCCAGCGAGCGCTGATGAAACGTGAATTGCTCATCATCCGTTCTGAGAGTATGTTTGTGTTTGAGATAGTGGGTGAATTGGGTATTCCTGTTTTACTTCTCGTGCTCTACAGTTTCATGGGGATTCTGGATGAACTTGCTGAAGTTGCTTCCCAGCTTATTGAGACTGGAGTGTTTCTCCAACTGGTGTATTTATTGTTGCTCTTGTTCGCCAATCTCAGCATGATCAGTTCAACCAGTGTTTCCCGACAAGGAAAGCGTTTTGGCCTCGATAAGCAGTATCCTCTTGGTGCTGGTACGTATGTTCAAGCGAAGCTGTTGTTCCATTTGGTGCTTGTATTCATTCCCCACACACTCTATCTGACGGCGGCTCTCTTGCTGCTCTCCCTGCCTCTTGCGCACATTCTTTGGATGATTCCTTTGTCATTGCTTTGCATTGGAATGATTGCATGCATACAACTTGCAATCGATTACCATCATCCACGCCTTGACTGGAAGGTAAGCCAGCAGGCAATGAAGAGCAACCTGAATGGACTGTACGGCATGCTCGCCGCTTTTGTAGTGTTGGCACTCTTTGCCTTGATATTGCTACTGCCGATGCTTATCGGCTTGAGTATGGTTCTCTCAGTCTTGCTGTTGTTTGTATTGACCGGTCTTGGTTTTTCTCTTTCCTATCGCTTTGCACTCTCGAGGGCGCGTCTATTGCTTTCCAAGTAGTCAATGGAGTGCAATACAGCTGACTCCAGGGAAGGGAAGGTGTCATAGGGATACTGCCGGTTCTGCTTGTTCCAGGCGACAATCATTCCATAATCTGCTGCCTCGATCATGGGTATATCTGTGGGGCCATCCCCGATGGCGATAATGGTTTCATAGTCTTTCCTCATGGATTCTACAACTTCAGCTTTGGCCCTTGGACCGGAGATATCCACCAATAAGTGGGAGATGCCATCTGTATTCCTGACCAGTCTCTTTCCACGGATGAACGAAAATGAATCTTCTATTCCAAGCTTTTCAAGGAATGCCTCTGCTAGATTCTCTGTTCCGCAGGTAAGGATGCCTAGGTCACTGATGTGAGAAAGTTCGAGGAGGGCATCTTTCTCCCTTTCCCCGATGTGGGAGACAAGGAGTTCTGCTACTTCATCGATCATGGCTGGGGTGGCTCTTTTAACCAGCTTTTCATAACGTTGGTGGAAGGAAGTATCGTCAAACACCCCCCTCTGGTCCTGTGCGATGAAGTGCTTACCCCGTTTCTTGAACAGGACTCCTCTCTCCTTGGCTGCAGAAAGAATAAGCAGCTGTTCACTGTCATAGGTGTTGATCGGGTAGAGGGTTCCGTCAAAGTCAAAGATGGTTAGGCTTTTCTCTCTCATGTGTTGAGTGTAGCAGGAAGGCAAAAAAAGAGGAAGGGAACAAATCCCTTCCTCCTGGTCGAATGCCTTAAGATTACTTACTCTTGGGCATCTCTTCCATAAATCAAATCAAAGTACTGCATGTCGGTGCTGAGGATCTTATCCAATCCAGGTACCGTCTTGCGGTATGATTCCAAGGTTCTCCAGAATTCGAAGAACTCAGGATCAACCTCGTAGGATTCTGCGTAGACCTTTGCTGCTTGAGCGTCAGCAACACCCTTGATCGTCTCACTCTCGGCATAGGCTTCTGAGAGAATCTGTTTTTCTTCTCCCTCAGTCTTTCCTTGCCACTGTGCGAGTTGTCCACGACCGTAGGAGCGATACGCTTCAGCAATCTGGTTACGTTCCTTGATCATCCTCTGGTACACGCTTTCGGTTAGGTCATCACTGTAACGAATCTGACGGATGACAATATCAATCAGTTCAATGCCGAATTCATCGGTAAACTGCTTTGCCTGGTCAAACATCATATTGCTCAAACCGTCACGACCGATATTAATCGTCTCCTGCTTGGCGACCGTTGCGGTGAGGTTGCGCAGTCTCTCAGCATCCTCGATGCTCTCCACGCTCTGTACCTGTTCCTCAATCTCGATTACATTGATCTCATTTGAGTTTCTTACCGCTTCATTGAGATAGTTCTCACTGATGATGGTACGAATGGAAGAATCAAGGACATCGTTCAGTCTGAAGATACCATTGTTTACGGTATTTACCGTTTCATAGTACTTTGCAGCATCTGCAATTTTCCATCTAGCTGTGGTATCAACCCAGATGAACTGGTTCTCTTTAGTAGGAATCCTTTGAGCTGCCCCATCCCAGGAAAGAATTTTCTTAGGATAGATTACCACGCTGTCAACCAACGGCATCTTGAACTTGAGGCCTGCTTCCTTTTCGGTGTCAACAATCTTTCCGAAACGGGTGATTACCGACTGCTGGCCTTCTGGAAGGATGTAGAAAGGACCAAGCAAGATAAAGATGGCAATGAAGACAACGAGGACTACCAGGGTGGTAATTAGTTTCTTATTGGTATTTGTGCTCATTTTACACCCCCCCTTCAATCATCTGTACCGGAAGGAAGTTGCTAAGGTTCTTGTCAACCAGGGTAACCGATCCACTCTCGGTAGGATTGATGACTGCCTCCATTGTCTCTATGTACAATCGAGTACGAGTAATGGTCTGTGACTGTTCATAGACCTCTCGGACGCTGTTGAATCGTGCTACATCACCTCGTGCTTGGTTTACACGCTCTGCTGCATACCCTTGGGCTTGCTGGATGAGCTTGCTTGCTTCACCACGGGCTGAAGGAATGATTTTGTTGTAGTTCTGCTTTCCTTCATTGATTAAGCGGTTCATGTCTTGGATTGCCTTGTTGACATCTTCAAAAGCATCCTGAACTTCTCCGACCGGTGGTACGATGTTCTGTAGCTTGACGGTTACAACACGTACTCCCAATTCGTAGGCATCAAAGATTTTCTGCATGTTCTCTTGTGCTTCAATCTCGATACGGGTACGTTCACTGGTCATGACAGAGAGAATGGGAAGATCGCCCACCAGCTTGTTCATGACACTCTGGCTGATATCTCGCAGTGTTGTTTCCCTGGACTCAACCTTGAACATCCAGTTCACAGGGTTTTCAATCTTGTATTGAATGATCCACTGGACGTCGATGATATTCAGGTCGCCTGTCAGCATGAGTGATTCAGTGGTGTAGTCACTATTTCCAAAAAGTGGGGAAGTAGAGCTGTTTGAGCGATATCCGAATGTCATCGTCTGAACGACTTGTGTTGGGACATTGTAACTGGTCTCGATCCCTAGTGGTATCTTGGTCTGCAGCCCAGGACCTACTGTTCGGTTGTATTTTCCTAAACGTAGGACAACCGCTTGTTCGGTTTGGTCGACAACAAAGAAACTGCTAAGAACCAGCATGATGAGGACGACGGCGACAATAATCCAGATCACCAGCTTGGGGCTGATGTTCTTTACTTTGCGCGCAGGCCTCGGTGGTTGCTGCATGGTATCCATGATAACTCCTCTTTGTACCTATACGGTACCCTTTCAATGTACTTACCTCTTGAGGACTCGTCAAGGATGTAATAACGCCAACATTGATTCGTTTGCCATTGAAATAAAATTCGGTGCGTTCTATTATATCCCTTATGAAAAAAGAGACTAGTTACTTCTGCACTCCCGTATGTAAACAATATTCCGCATTTAGGAAACCTTACTCAGGTCCTGAGTGCTGATGTTTTTGCCCGTTTCTGCCGATTGAAAGGGTATGAGACACTCTATATATGTGGTACCGATGAATATGGTACAGCAACTGAGACACGTGCTCTCAAGGAAGGGGTAAGTCCTCGCGATCTTTGTGATCGCTATCATGCCATCCATCGGGATATCTACGAATGGTTCAATATTGATTTTGATTATTTCGGACGGACAAGCACAGAAGCCCAGACCGAGATAGTCCAGGATATTTTCAAGCGAATGGATAAAGCCGGTTATGTGAGTGAGCATGAGCTGGAGCAACTCTATTGTCCAAAGTGTGAGCGATTCCTTGCAGACCGCTTTGTCGAGGGAACCTGCCCACACTGCCATGCAGAGGGTGCAAGAGGGGACCAGTGCGATAGTTGCCAGACCTTGCTTGATCCCATTGAGTTGATCGATCCACACTGTGGCGTATGCGGTACCACTCCGATCGTCAAGAAGACTAAACACCTCTACATCAATCTGCCCAAAGCCCTTCCTATGCTGGAAGCTTGGATGGAAAAGACCAGCAAAGAAGGTTTCTGGGCAAACAATGCCATCCAGGTAACCAAGTCTTGGATTCGGGATGGCCTGAAAGAGCGCTGTATCACCCGTGATCTGAAGTGGGGGATTCCTGTCCCCAAGCCAGGGTACGAAGGAAAGGTGTTTTATGTCTGGTTTGATGCTCCCATTGGATATGTTTCCATCTCGGCCAATGCTACCAAGGATTGGAAGAAGTGGTGGTTTGATTCGGAAAATACCGAACTGTTCCAGTTCATCGGGAAAGACAATATTCCTTTCCATACCGTCATTTTCCCCTCTTGCCAGTTAGCCAGTGGAATGGATTGGACCATGCTCCATCATATGAGCAGCACTGAATACCTTAATTATGAGGGTGGGAAATTCAGCAAGAGCCTCGGGGTTGGTATTTTTGGCAATGATGTCCAAGATACCGGAATCCCAGCTGATGTCTGGCGTTTCTACATGTTCTACAATCGACCGGAGAAGAGTGATGTTACTTTCACTTGGGCTGACTTCCAGGAGAAAGTGAACGGGGAACTCATCGGCAACCTTTCCAACCTTGTTAACCGAACCCTGACCTTTGTGAAACGGTTCTATGAAGACGGAGCACTTTTCTCTGCACCTATTGATGCTGAGTTGCATGAGCAGATTGTCGAACGTGAGAAGAAAATCGAATCATGCATGGAAAGAGCTGAGGAGCGCGATGCGCTCAGGCAGATTATCAGCCTCTCCTCACTGGGGAACAAGGCATTCCAGGATGGTGAACCTTGGAAGATGCGAAAGGAACAGCCAGAGAAAGCGATGAGTCTTCTCAAGACCCTCGTATACCTAATTCGAGACCTTGCAGTGATGGTCCAACCGTTCATGCCAGAGACTTCACTGAAAATGCTCGCATTCCTCAACGCTGAGAAGACCAATTGGAATGATCTCGGCAACTGGATGGTATTCAGGGTATTGGCGAGGTTTCCCTGCTTTTCACCAAGCTAGAGGATTCGCTGATTGAACAACTTCGAACTCGTTTCAGTGGATCCCAGGAAGAGCGTGAACAAAAGAAAACCAAAGAATTGGAGAAAGAAATGGATCAGAAAGAGGACCAGGTAGGCCTGGCTGAACAGTTTGCGAGTCGCGTAATTCTCAAGGTCGCGAAGATTACCAATGTGGAAAAGCATCCCCGCGGTGATAAACTCTATATCCTTACCCTTGATGTAAAGGAAGAAGAACCAAGGACTATTGTCAGTTCCATCGTTCCTTATTACAAGGAAGAGGAATTGCAGGACCAGAATATAGTCTTGGTAAGCAATCTCAAGCCGGCAAATTTCCGAGGAGAGAAGAGCTACGGAATGCTGCTTGCCGCCAGTGACCCTGATGCAGAGGAGCACAGCACATGCGAGGTGCTCTTTGCTCCTCAGTTTGAAGTGGGAAGTGTTCTCACACCAGAGGGATTCTCTCCGGTTGAGGAAAAACTTCCGTATGTGAAGGCAGACCACTTTTTTTCTCCATGCCGATCTATACTGAGTCTGGTGTGGTGAAATTGATGGAAAACCGATTGGGAAAGATGGCGTAGCGTTGACAGCAAAAAAATACTTGAATGGCCCGGTAGGTTGATACCTACCAGCAATCTTACTATCTAGATAAGGATTTTGGGGGCCACTATTGGCCCCCCAAATGCGTTATGAAAGGGGAGAAAAGCATGCATATCCAGAGAATCGCAACCAGTGAGCTTTCACACAGCGGTGCAGTGTTTCAAAGCAGCTTCTGGGCTGAGGTGAAACAACGCTCCGGGTGGAAGAGCTATGCGTTCTCTGTTGAGATGGAGAGGTCATCCTTTACCCTGCTTGTTCTCGTTAAACGGATGGCTCCCTTTTGTTCACTCGCTTATATCCCCTTTGGACCACCGCTCTCTTCTCTGAAGCTTAGTCAGGTGGGAATATTCTTGGAGGATTTTGCAAAACGGATACGAAAATACCTTCCAAAAGGGGTGTTCGCACTCCGTTATGACCTGCCTTTTGAAGAGGTGAATGATCAGAATGTCATGACCTTTGAGACAAAAAAGACTCAGGACATTGGATCAGAGTGTGCAACCAGAGGGAACTGTCAGGATAGATCTCCAGTGGGGGGTATCATGCGGTAACACTAGGCTACCGAGAACGAGCCAAGCGGGCACTGAGAAAGGCCGACCAAGCGTTCCAGGTACGGGTGCATGAAGGTGACGAGGATTCTTTTCTTGCTTGGTATGAGGTCTACTTGGAAACTGCGCGAAGGGATGGATTCAGTCCCCGGTCCAAAAAAAATTATCTTCGCTCCCTGCTGGCGCTCTCCTCTTACAATGAGGCGTTCTCATCAGAGTTGTTGTTGGCATTTGAAGGAGAGAAGATTGTCGGGGGGGGAATCATCGTACTGTTCAGTCCATCCGAGGCGCTCTATCTCTATGGAGCCTCCCTTCGCTTCGATGGTATTTCCTGTTCCTACATCTTGCAGGACTTAGCAATCAGAATGGCTTGTGAGAGAAAGTGTGGAATCTATGACCTGTATGGAATTCCTGGGCCGAAGGGTAGGGCAAGTCACCTTGCTGGGTTGGAGATATTTAAGCGTTCGTTTGGAGGGCAACCCTATTACCGCTCTCCCTCAACCGATTATCTGTATAATCGGCTTATTTGGCATTTCTATATGCTGTTTGAGACGATGCGTTTTCGGTCAAGAAGAAGAATCAAGAGCCAAGCAGAAGCCCTACCAAGTTCTTGAACTGGTTTCCGCGGTCGAACTCATTGGCAAATAATTCAAAGGAAGCACTTCCCGGTGAGAGAAGGATTGCCTGCATTAGATTCGGCAACTCCTGCTCCTTCAGCCGTGCCATTTCATAACTCTGTTCCAGGGCATCGCCCATGGACTTGAATGGGCCAAGATAAGGGATGTGGTACTTCTCAAGCATTGGGATCAGCTTGTTCCTGGTGAAGCTTCCGTCTAGCAATGAGAGACTGCTGGCATGTTGCATCTCTTCGAGCATTCCTTCTGCCTTGAGATTTTTATCGGTACCCCCACAGATGAGATGTACTGCCATGGTTCTGAATTTTGCATAGGAGAAGTGTACTGCCTCGGGAATTGTTGCCGCACTGTCATTGACAAATAGGATGTTGCCAAGCATACCCATTTGCTCAATACGGTGAGGAACTCCTTGGAAGCTCTGCAAGGCTTTGAGGATGCTTTTATATTTGAAACCCAATGCAAGCAGGATGGTGTAGGCACTTCTAAGGTGTGGTTGTTCTTCAAGTACCTTCGCACTTGCTCTATCAATACCACGGATATGTCGTTTGTCTAAGTGGGTCTGGGTTCTGATTCGGTTGAACATAACATCAGGGATGACTGCCATCTTGATGTTGTGTGTGAATAATTGCAGTTTGTCCTCAAGATAGCGTTCAATTGATTCATAGGAGTTCAGGTGATCTGGATAGAAGTTGGTAAGTGCACAAAGTTCCATTACCGGAAGCTGTCCATGCATTGCCTGTACCGTATCGCGTATCTGCCACGATGAGAATTCGCAGACAAGGAACTCTGGAAGCGCTCTTCCTTGCTCATTCCGTCTTTCCCACTCCCTGAGAATGCTGAATCCACTGATCCCCATATTTCCACATTGCATTGCCTCGTAACCGTATTCCTGCAGTACATGGGCAACTGCCGCACTGGTGGTGGTCTTTCCTTTCGTTCCGGTGATGCCGATGATCTTGACTTGTTCGCACCAAGGGGAGCTGAACAACCAAGCAAAATCATTGACAACCATGCGTGCATACCTGAGCATGGGATGGTTGGGGGGAATGGCCGGGTTTTTTTTAACTACAATGTCAGCCCACAGGAAATCTTCGGCTCTGTGTGGCCCAGAAATACACAGTGCCCCTCGTTGGTTGAGATCTTCCATCTCATAACCGAGGTCACTGGTTCCCTTTAGATCTGTAATTCTTACTTCATCTCCATGGTCAAGGAAATATGAGGCTGCTGCGAAGCCGCCTCCATGCATTCCCAGGCCGAAGATAAGTACCTTCATGTGCCACCTCCGGATGCCTCTATAGTAGAAAGAAAGTGTGAAGAGAGCAAGTGAATCGCAACTGAAAGCGCAGGAATTTCGCTCAAGTGGATACGAGAAATTTCCCAAGTACCTATTGACGTTGATTTATCTTCCCGGCATAATAGACCGGTAATTACAAACCCAGTCGTATTCGGGCTCTACCGAAAATAGAGACGGTTGGTAAGGAGCGCTATAGTGCCTTGTGGAAGAAAAAAAAGAAAGAAGCATAAGATTGCTACTCATAAGAGAAAGAAAAAAACTCAGAAAGAATAGACACAAGAACAAATAGTCTGTTCAAGTAGACTTATACTTCGTACAATGTACAAAAACCGTCGGTCGCTCCGGCGGTTTTTTCTATGGAAGTCACAAGTTGATATAAAGCTTGGTGACAGAATGAGATTTGTTGACCAATCCATACAATGTATGGTAGGGTATGCAAACACCTCTTTATCCGCTCTTGAGGGCGGATCATAATGTCCGTAAGGAGGAACCATGAGAAATTATGAGTTCACTGTTATTTTCAATGCAAGCGAAGATAACACACAAGCTGGTTTGGAATATGTGACCAGCACATTTGCAGCTGCTGACGTAGAAATTACAAAGCAGGATGACATGGGCGTCAAATATCTGGCCTATGATGTCAAGAAGCAGGAAAAGGGACACTATGTCTACTTCGAAATGAAGGCAGACCCTAGTAGCATCCTTGGCTTCGAGCAAAAGTTCTTGTTGAACCCGAACATCTTGAAGTTCTTGTTCGTAAACCCTGAGAAATAAATAAAAGAGAATGGGAGCAAAACCATGGCAAATGACCTGAATGTAGTCGCATTGGTGGGCCGACTTACCAGAGATAGCGAACTTCGCTATTCCAATGGTGGTATGGCAATCTGTCGTTTTTCCATAGCAGTCAACCGGAGGAAGAGGTCGGGTGACAATAAATGGGAGGACGAAGCCAACTTTTTCGACTGCTCGATGTTTGGCAAGAGTGCTGAAGCCCTTAACCAGTATCTGGAGAAGGTAGGCAGGTTTCCATCATCGGTGAGCTTCGGCAGAACCGATGGGAACAGGACGGCCAAAGTCGGAGTCGGGTTGAGATTGCGTGAATTCGTTGCAGCTCCTCTCAAGTCCCGGTTCTACCGATGGTAGAAACACTTCTCGCCAGGGTGAACAACCGCAGACGAGAAATCAGGGGTCATATGGTTCACGCCCCGCTCCCCAGGCTCCCGCCTCTCCCTTGGATATCGGCGGACCTGAGCAGTTTGACGATGACCAGATCCCATTCTAAGACTCTGCCTTTTGGCAGATGATGTTGCAAGGAGAAACATATAATGCGCGATGACGATAACGATTCCATGAATAACGACGGAAGAAACGGAAGAGATAGAAGAGGAGGGGGGGCGGACGCAAACCCAGCTTCAGAAAAAAAAGGTTTGTAAGTTCTGTACCCAAAACCTTACTCCCGATTACAAGAATCCTGATATGCTGCGACGCTACATAACCGAGCGCGGCAAGATTCTTCCTGCCCGTATCACCGGTTGCTGTGCAAAGCACCAGAGGGCTGTTACTACTGAGATCAAGAAGGCACGTGTACTTGCGTACCTTCCATTTGAGAAGAAGTAACTTGTGTTAGGTGCCATGAACCAGCTAGATAATAAGATGTTGAAACAGGGATTGTTCCTGACAGTGGTAAGCTACGCACTTTCCCGCTTGTTGATTGGAAACCTGCTTTTCACCATTCCGTTGATGGTTCTTGCACCGAAGTTTTCCAATCGGAGGGAGGCGTTGTTTCCTGTTGGCTTGGTAGCTGCTTTGCTAGTGATTACTGAGTTTTTCAGGGCAAAAGGGTCTTTAAGCAGTCCCGAAGGCGCCTGTTGCTTGTGGTTGGAATGTTCATCCCGATTGTGCTCTTGGTAGCCAGTGCAGTATGGATTGCTCTGGATGACAAGCGTGCTTTCTACCGCTATCTGGCATCATCCTTATTTGGGATTGTTGCTTCGGTTGTGGTGGTTGTTTGGTTTTCAAGACCTAACGAGGCGCTCCAGCGGGTAGACTCAGCAATGTTTGAGACCTTCCGTACGCTCCTCGGTGGGACAGCTGGTGAGACACAAACCTCCCTTGAAGCACCTGGTGTTGCATTGGAAAGTTTGTACCGGATGTCTGTAATGGCAATAGGGGCCATGTTGGCTCCGCTCTGTATGGTATTGGTTGGGTTCACGTCTTTCATGGCGATGAGCTACCAAGCCCGTTTCGATGGCTCCTTCAATGTACGGGTTTCCCGTTGGAGAGTACCGGAAGTCACCCTTTGGGTGTTCCTCGGTTCATGGACACTGGTCCTGCTATTGATCCTGGCAAAGGCAACCTATCTGTATCGGGCGCTTGCATTGCAAGCCGCACTGGGAAGTAGCGTGCTGTATGCGGTGCAAGGAATGGCAATTGTAGTACATGTGATACTGCGAAAAGGCATTGCCGTTAACACGACTCGGTTGTTTTCCACACTGTTCCTTTTGGCGTTCTTGATACCTGGGGTGAATGTACTGGTTGTCTTTGTTCTTCCCTTGTTAGGGGTAACAGAGACTTGGATTATGTATAGACGTAATGAGTAAGGAGTGTATCCTATGAAAATTATTCTGAATCAGGATGTAGTCAACCTCGGTGAAGAGGGTGACGTTGTAGTTGTAAAGACCGGGTATGCCCGTAACTATCTGCTTCCAAATAACATGGCTGTGATGTTCAACAAAACAAACCAAGCTATTTTTGCAAGCCGTACTGCAGCTATCGAAAAAAAACGTAAAGAAGAGAAGCGTGCTGCAAGTGCAAGCATGAAAGAAAAGCTTGATAATGTTGAGATCACCATGGTTGTTTCAGCCGGTGAGAGCGGGAAGCTTTTCGGTTCCGTAACTTCTGCCAATGTGCAGGAAGCACTTGCAAAGAAGGGCATCGAAGTCGAACGCAAAAAGATTGAGGTTGCTACCCATTCAATTAAGATGGTTGGTACTTATTCTGTACGTGTCCGCTTGTACGAGGACGAGAGTGCAGAGATCAAGCTTGTTGTTGAAAGCGAAAATGCCTTGAAGAGACGCCAGGCTGAAGAAGCTAAGGCAAAGGCTGAGGCTGACAAAGCTGAAGCTGCCAAGGCCGCACAAGAGGCAAGGGCTGCAAAGGTTGCTAAGGAAGCTGAGGAAGCTGCAGCTGCTGAAGAAGTTGCAGCAGAAGCTCCTGCTGAAAAAAGCTGCCAGTGAAGAGGCTGAAGCTGAGAAAGTAGAAGAGTAATTGATATGGCGTCGAATAGCATGCTAGGGCGCGTTCCTCCTCAGAACGAAGAGGCCGAACGTGCAGTTCTTGGGGCAATCTTGCTCAATGAGAAGGTCCTTGTAGAAGTGACCGACTTCTTGAGTAAGGATGATTTTTATAAAGTCGCCCACCAGCAATTGTTCGCCGCCATCCTTTCATTCAGACAGGAGAGTACCGAAGCTCTTGACCTGATTACGCTCAGTTCATATCTGAAGCGTAAAAACCAGGTCGATCAGTGTGGAGGTCTCTCCTATATTTCTACCCTAACCAGCGATGTCCCTACCACGACCAACGCTGCCTATTATGCAAAGATCCTGAAGGCATTGAGCCAGAGGCGCAAGCTCTTGTTGTTTGCCTCAAAACTCAAGGATAATGCCTTTGATGAATCTCAGGAAATCCAGCAGGTCATTGACGAAGGAGAGCAAATCCTCTCCAAGTTGAATAATGAGACAGCTGGTAGTGATGCGTATCAATCCATCAAGGATCTGATCACCCAAACCATCAGTGATATCGAGTATCGTAGTACCCATGGGACCAAGAATGGACTGGATAGTGGGTATACCTCCCTGGACTCAATCACCGGCGGGTTCAAAAAAAACAAGAACTTGTTATCGTAGGTGCACGACCTTCCATCGGAAAAAAAACAGCATTTGCGCTCTCCATGACACTGAACATGATTACCAAGTTGAAATACCGCGTAGGTTTCTTCTCCTTGGAAATGAGTGCAGCAAGTTTGATGGAACGTTTACTTACCGGACACAGTCGTGTAGATTTTTCTCACATTCGTAAGGCTACCCTGAAAAAAAACAGTGAAATGAGTGCCATTGTTGATGCTTCTGGATTGCTTTATGAATCAGAGCTCTATATTCAAGATACTCCAAATATGAAACTCATGGAGCTCAGGGCGCAGGCTAGAAGAATGAAGCTGGAACATGATGTCCAGATTCTTTTTTTTGTCGACTATATTGGCTTGATTGATGCCCAGGCAGATGCCCGTATCCCACGACATGAACAGATTTCCATCATCAGCCGAAATCTGAAACAGCTTGCCCGAGAGCTTGATATTCCCATTGTCTGCCTCAGTCAGGTAGGTCGTCAAGCGGATGGGGTTGAGCCGAAGCTCAGTGACCTGAGAGAGAGTGGATCAATCGAACAGGATGCAGACGTGGTCATCCTCCTTCACCGAGAGGTCGGCAAGAACCGTACCGATAGTGAGGAAGAGCGCCAGAAGAACAATATCCAGGAAACCAAGATCATCATGGCTAAGAACAGAAATGGTGAAACCGGTGTATTTTCTCTTGCTTTCGTTAGCAATATTGTTCGTTTTGAGGAAATGGAGTTCAGCCACAAGTATGTGGCCGGCAACAATCCTAACGCCTAAGGGCCAGGAAGTGTCTCACATCTGCAAGTGTTAGTACCAAAAACAATACTATGACAAGTACAACTCCCATGAGCTGAAGATAATAGTAGGTTCTTGGTTTCATCTGTTTGCCGGTGATCCATTCAAGCGCAGCAATAATAACCTGCCCACCATCAAAAGCGGGGATGGGTAGTAGATTGACCACTGCAAGAGAGATGGAAACCACTCCCATGAGATACAATAATCCCCTAATACCACTTATTGCGTTGTTCTCAAACCCTAGCGTGGTGATATCCCCAATCATCATCGCAGAGCGAGCCATGCCTGTAACTTCCGAGCGGATGTCTGCATCCCTTCGTGAGACCAGGTTACGCAGGGATGCGATGGTCTCTTCTGCAACATTCCACCCCTTACGAATCCCGCTGATGAGACTGAACTGCTCATCCTTTCCCTCTTTTGTATCTACTGCGAGAGAGAATCCAAGGACTATTGTTCCCTTCTCATCGTGACTTGGTATGAAGCGTAAGGTACGTTTCTCCTTGTATGTATCCTCAACTGTAATGAAAATTACATCCTCTGTATGATTATTCAGAACTGTGAGTAGATCGAGCTGATTCATCACAGGGATTTCACCAATAGCAACGATTACATCTCCTTCTTTCAATCCTTGCCTGTAGGCAGGGCTTCCATACCGCACTGACCCTACCTGCAGATTTTGGATTGGGGTCAAGCCGTATCGAAATCCTCCATCAGGTTTTTGGGTTCCCTGTACCTCTATATCGATGGTTTCTCCATTACGCTGGATGGTGAACTGCTCAATTCCCTGGCTTCCTGCGAGCAGTGTCTCCAGAGCCTGCCAGTCATCAACTGGTGTCCCATTGAGAGCAATGATTCGGTCTCCTTTTCTCATCCCTGCCTCATAGGCTGGGCTCTCTTGGTTGTTGAAAAGTGAAGGGTATTCAGCAGTGGTAGCCACGATTGCTTCACTGGTAATGACCTGTGTTGGAAGACTTGCTAGAATGGCATACAAGAGGGCAGCAAAGAGAAGATTAATAACCGGCCCACTGAGATAGGTGATGATTCTTCGTGCCGGATGAGCTGAAAAAAGTGAACCTTCCTCGGTATGAGTGAATTGCTTCTGTTTATGGATGAGTGCTTGGCTCAGGTCATCAGACCCTTTGAGCCGGCAGTAACCACCAAATGGTAAAAGGCTGAGCCGATATTCGGTGCCTTTGTGATTGGTTGCAATGAGTTTGGGACCAAGGCCGAACGAGAATACCTCAACATCGATTCCATTGAGTTTCGCGGTTACCAGATGCCCAATCTCATGTATAACCACTACGATGGTTATCCCCACCAATCCTATGAGATACTTCATCAGGATGGCAGCTATTCCACTCATAGGTAACTTCTTGCAATATTCCGAGCCCGTTTGTCAAGGGCGAGGATCTCTTCAAAACTTCCTACCTTCTCATCCCATGGGTGTTCCAGCGTTCTCTGGACTACCTCTATCATCTTGGGATAGGAAATTGTTCCCTTAAGGAAGGCATGCACTGCAATCTCATCCGATGCATTGAAGGCAATGGCACTGGATCCCCTCCGTTTTAGTATGGAGAATGCCAGTGATAGGAGTGGAAAGCGTTCATAGTCAGGTTTGTAGAAATGGAGGGTAAGATTACTGAAATCCAATGGGGAAACCAGTGATGCGTGCCCTTCCCCCCAGTGCATTTATAATCGGAAGGGTCATGTCTGGATTACCCATTTGGGCATACACTGCACCATCAGTGGTACGGACCATGGAGTGTACGATGGATTCTGGGTGGATTGTTACTTCAATTTTATCTGCCCCGACATTGAATAGGTATGAGGCTTCGATAACCTCAAGAGCCTTGTTTGCCAATGTTGCACTGTCGATGGTTATCTTCTTTCCCATATTCCATGTAGGATGGGCAAGGGCATCCTCGACGGTAATTGAAGCAAAATCCTTCTTGGGTAGTGTCCTGAAAGGACCTCCGCTAGCGGTAAGGATTAGGCTTGAGACAGAATCAGGATCTCTTCCTTTCAGTAGTTCCCAGATTGCAGAGTGTTCACTATCCACCGGAATGATGGATGCACCATGCTGTCTTGCAACATCGAAAAGATAAGACCCTGCACACACGACGCTTTCCTTGTTTGCAAGGGCTAGGTCAAAACCGCACTTGAGTGCAGAGAGAGAAGCTTTCAGCCCCTCAAAACCAGCAATGGCATTCAGTACACTATCTGCTTCAAGGGATTGCAGCATCTCCTCCAGTCCATCGAAGCCGGTATAGGTTTTCATTCCTTCTATACCAGATATGGAAGAGCCTGTAGTACAGAGTGCTTCGGAACGGAACTCACGGGCAAGCGAGAGCAATTCCTTGGATCGGGTATTACTGGAAAGGCCCACCACCTGAAACGGGAGGGCTTTGCTGCGGATTGCCTGAAGTGTCGTGGTACCGATGCTGCCGGTACAGCCAAGGATTATTATCCGTTTCATACCATTAGAAAAGCGTAAGCAAGAGCCAGAAGATGGGAGCACTGGCAAGCATGGAGTCGATGGAGTCCAATAGTCCTCCACGGCCCGGGATGAGAGAGCCACTGTCCTTGACCTCTGCTGAACGCTTGAATGCACTCTCGATCAAGTCTCCGATGTTTGCAGCGGATGAAGTTGCCAAACCAAGAACCACCGCCATCCAGATGGAAATGTCTTCTTTGATACCAGGCACAAATAGGCAGTACAGTACTGCTAGCACCACGGCACTGAGTGTTCCCCCAATAAAGCCAGCCAAACTCTTGTTCGGGCTTACCTTGATGATACCCTTGTTGCTTCTTCCCATGGACATACCGAAGACGAAAGCGAAAATATCATTTCCGAAAACAAGCAGGAAGAACAGAATCAGGGATGCAGGGGGGGGTGGGGTAGTGTGAGAATTCGTTGGATGAACGTGATGAGTAGTCCAGGGTATAGGATAAGAAGCTCTCGCCGCCAATCCTTGAGAGGGATTTTGAAAAGTTATCCTTGTCTCCATACCGTAGTTCAGTACTGAAGAAAAAAAAGAGCCAGCAAGACAACCGTCAGATCCACCAAGGGTAGATTGGGTGCAATGGCTATTTCGAGCCACTGAGCGAGGGGAAGCAACCCTATAGCCAAAGGAGAAATATGCAGGGTAGTCTCTTCTGCTCTTTCGTATAATCCCTTCAGTTCTTTTGCTCCATAGGTTGCAGTCAACACTGCAAGAAGTGAGAGCGCAAGATAGGAGTAATGGGGTAGCAAGAAAATGATGATAAAAAAAAGCGTTGGAAGGGTTATTACTGTTGTGAGAACCCGCTTTCCCATTGATGTCATTGTACCCCCCCCAAATTTTCGGACCCGCTTTCCGTAGTCTTTACAGATTCTTTGGATGTCTTCTGCATCCCAATCTGGCCACAATTTCTCATAGAAAGCAAGTTCAGCGTAAGCACTGTCCCAGAGCAAAAAATTACTCAAGCGTTTTTTTTCGTTTGCACTTCTCACTATCATATCGACTGGGGGGATGTGAGGCAAGTCCAAATTACTGGCAAGCGTAGTCTCTGTAATCTCCTGACCAGGATGGGTAGCCATGAATTGGTTGACTGCCCGACAAATTTCATCTCGTCCACCATAGTTAAGTGCAATGATTGCTGTAATCGTTGTATTGTTACTTGTTTCTTGAACAGTGGTAT
>JDSF01000310.1_pt1 | contig 23068 bp, 24 predicted proteins | sample 199441 | NCBI WGS metagenome assembly JDSF01 (sample SAMN02592751, study PRJNA231836) | bioreactor metagenome | isolation source: continuous culture bioreactor denitrification-DNRA | place: Germany: Bremen
GGCAATTCTTAAACGTTTGACTGCGGGTGGTATTGAACTGCATTGCCAGATTGTTTTATGCCCCGGCTTCAATGATGGTTCTGTTTTAAATGAGACAATAGAGTTTCTTGCGAGCTTATATCCTCAAATTCGATCATTGGCTGTTGTCCCCGTAGGTTTAACTGATCATAGAAAAAATCTGCCAGAGCTCAGGCGTTTAACAGAAGATGACGCCCAGTCTTGCCTGGCTCAGATAAAATGTTATCAGGATCAATACTTAACAGAGTTAGGCAGTCGCTTCGTCTTCTCTGCTGATGAAATTTTTCTTCGTGCGAATCAGGCCATCCCAACTTGGTCTGAGTATGAAGATTTTCCCCAAGTTGAAAATGGTGTTGGCATGATTGCTCAGTTTCGGCAGCAGGCAACGGAAGTTTTGCTTGATGCTGAACCGCAGGAGCTTGATCGTGTTGCTTTGGTTTCAGGTGTTCAGTTTGCAGCCGAACTGAAGCTCTTCGCTGAGCGCTTGTCTTTGAGAACTGGAGTCGATATTGATGTCTTTGCCGTCGATAATAACTTTTTTGGAACGCGGGTCACAGTAACAGGTTTATTGACCGGGGCAGATCTCATCGCTCAATTGAAAGACCAGGATATTGGTGAAAACCTTTTGATTCCCGATGTTATGATCAAGGACGATGATTTTTTACTCCTTGATGATGTTGAAATTAAGCAGTTAGAGCAGGAACTGGGTGTTTCGATTACTGTTGTTGATAGCTCTCCATGGGGAATCCTCGAAGGTTTGGAACAGATTTCTGAAGGGCCAATAGAAATTGTTCATTGTGATGATTGATCCATATTGGTTGAAGTAGGTAATGATGGAATCGAAGAATATTGATTTGCCTGTTTATGGCATGAAGTGTCAGAAATGTGTCGCTCGTGTCACGGCAATAATTGATACATTTCCTCAAGTCTCTGAAGTCTCAGTGTCCCTTGAACAGTCTGCTGCAGATATCTGTTTTCATGAGAACAATTCCGAAGAATTAGGAGCCATTGTTGAAGCGCTTCACAAAGCTGGATTCTCAACTGTTGTTGAAGAGGACAATCAAACTGTTTGTGAATCGACCACAACTAAACCATCCACCACATCGACATCATCGTTGCGCTTTAGAATCGAAGGGATGAGTTGTGCTTCTTGTGTCGCAACGATAGAAAAGCGGTTGGGAAAACTGGATGCGATCGAGGATATATCGGTGAACCTTGCCGGTCATTTTTGTCAGCTCAGTTACAACCCAGATATCATCGATGAGGACGCGATCTATGCCGAAATTGATCGTATTGGTTTTAAGGCTGTTCGAAGTGATCATCAATCTGCGGACGATGGTGTTGATAAAGACCTGAAGCTGGTTTTGATTGCAGCAGCAGGGGCTGTTCCTATTATGGTGTTGATGGCATTTCCTCTTTTGGGCGCAGCGACTCCATGGATCAATGCTTTATTGGCTTCCATTGTTCAGTTCACTGCAGGCCTTGGATTCTATCGCAGCGCCTGGAAATCACTCAAAAATCGTTTTGCCAATATGGATGTTCTCGTTGCTCTGGGTATCTCTGCTGCCTATGGGTATTCATTGTTGGCACTGTTTGGCCTGTTAGGCGCCGACGCGACTATGTTTTTTGAAACCAGTGCCATGCTGGTCATGTTTATCCGTTTTGGGAAATGGTTAGAAGCCAGAGCCAAAGGTCGTGCTGGTGCAGCTCTGACCAAATTGCTGGCGTTGCAGGCTGACACTGCAGTATTACTGAATGATGGGCGTGAACAGGTCGTTCCTGCCAGTCAAGTTTCCCCTGGGAATATTCTTTTGGTTCGTCCAGGCGATAAGATCCCTGTTGATGGCGTCGTCAAGGAGGGTGATGCTGCTGTTGATGAATCAATGATCAGTGGTGAATCTGTTCCTGTTATCAAAGAACCGGGCTCCAATGTCATTGGTGGAACGCTCAATCAAACCGGTAAGCTTATTATTGAAAGCCTCTCATGTCGGCGATGAATCAGTGCTCGCTGGCATTGTCAGGCTTGTTGAGGAAGCACAGGGGGACAAACCACCTATTCAGAGACTCGCTGATCAGATCTCCAATGTTTTTGTTCCCGCTGTTATGTCACTGTCACTTGTAACATTTTTAGCGTGGTATTTTTTTACTGAGGCTGGTTTTCTTTTTGCCTTTCAAATGTCCATAGCGGTTCTTGTTATTGCCTGTCCATGTGCATTAGGTTTAGCTACCCCGACAGCAATTATGGTCGGCAGTGCGGTTGGGCTGGAACGGGGTATTCTGTTTAAAAAAGCGACGGCACTTGAACAAATTGCAAAAGTACAGACGGTGTTGTTGGATAAAACAGGAACCTTGACCTGTGGACAGTTTCAGGTTGATGAGCTGTTCGTTATCAATGCCTTTTCGCCTGATGACCTCCTGCGTTATGCTGCTTCTGTTGAGTCTGGTAGTCGCCATCCACTGGCACGAGGTATCGTCGCTGAAGCTAAAAGTCGCCAGCTTGAATTTGATGATGTCGAAAAGTATGAGGAAGTCAGTGGTCATGGGGTCTGTGGAGTGATAAAAGGACGATCCGTTATCTGTGGAAGTCGAGTTTTACTGGAACAGAAAGGTATCTCTGTCGATGAACTGACCGCTAGCTTAAATCTGATTGAAGAATCAGACAAATCACTGATCTATGTTGCAATTGATAACAAATCGGAAGGTGTCATCGCCCTGTCAGATCAGGTTAAGAGTAATGCAAAGAGCGCCATCAAGCGCTTGATGTCAATGAACGTTGTTCCGGTTATGGTTTCGGGGGATCGTCAGGTTGTTGCTGACGCAGTTGCCAAAAAGATTGGTCTTAAAGCTGTTGAGGCGGAAGTCCTTCCCGGACAGAAACTTGACATTGTTCGTAAATACCAACAGCATGGACATCTTGTTGCCATGGTCGGTGATGGTATCAATGATGCCCCAGCATTGGCTCAGGCAGATATTGGCATTGCTATTGGCAGTGGGACTGATATTGCCAAAGAAACAGGGGAGGTTGTTCTTGTTGGTGACAATCTTTTTGATATCCCACGCAGTATCAGATTGGGGCAGCAGACGTTAAGGAAAATCAAACAAAACCTGTTCTGGGCCTTTTTTTACAACTTACTTGGACTCCCATTGGCTGCTGGTTTATTTTACCCCCTCTGGGGCATTTATTTAAAGCCTGAATTCGCTGGCTTGGCAATGGCTTTTTCGAGTGTTTCCGTTGTGTCGAACAGTCTTCTGCTCAAACGTGAAAAGAAGTTGTTCAGTGAGTCATAACCTTTTGAGTCAAAAAACTATTATAGGCGTTATTGGCGCAGGAACTGCTTCTGAGGAAGGTTTGGCTCAGGCTGAAGTTGTTGGTCGTCTGATTGCTCAACGTGGTGGCACCTTGGTGAATGGTGGCTTGGGCGGGATTATGGAAGCGGCGTCGCGTGGTTGCCAAATGGCTGGCGGTGATGTCATCGGAATTTTACCCGGAGATTCTTCTTCTGCAGCAAATCCCTATGTAACTTTACCAATCGTTACTGCCATGGGGCATGCTCGTAATATTATTATTGCACAAACGGCACAGGCATTGATTGCCATTGAAGGAGAGTATGGGACTCTGTCTGAAATTGCCATAGGCTTGAAGCTGGAGAAACCTGTCGTCCTTTTGGGGAGCTGGCATCAGATTGAAGCTGGGCTAAGGGTTAATACGCCAGAACAGGCGGTTGAAATCATATTTAATATGCTAAAAGGAGATTCTGATCATGCAAAATGAGGGGAAACCTGCGACCATCCCTCTGAGTTGTCCTCATCTAACCCCTGGTGGAGATTCTGTTGCTGAATTAATTGAGTGGCTTCGGGGACGAGGAAAGATTCTCATCGTTACACATGATAATCCCGATCCGGATTCGATCGCTGCTGCCGTTGCCTTAAGGCACTTAATCTTGATGAAAACGGGTCAGGATGCCGTATTGACCTATGGCGGTGTCATCGGTCGTGGGGAGAATCGCCAGATGGTTAAATTGCTCGAAATTCCTATGGTTCCAATTTCGGAGCTCGATTTAAGTCAGTTTGCTGTCGTTGGTATGGTTGATACTCAACCAGATTCTGGCAATAATTCGTGGCCAAAAAACCAACCTGTTCATATGGTGATCGATCATCACATGCCCAAAAAAGATCTCGATGATGTGTGTTGGGTTGATGTCCGCGAACATTATGGTGCGTCTGCTACGATACTTTATGAATATTTGATGGCTCAGGATGTTTCTATCAACACGAAGCTGGCGACCAGTTTATTCTATGCTATTAAGTCTGAGACACAAGATCTCGGTCGTGAGTGGTCTAAGGCTGATCGTGAGGCTTATCTGAAGCTACTTCCTTTATCCAACAATCGTATTCTTTTTGATATTATTCATCCGCAAGTTCCGCGTGACTACTTTTCCGCATTCCGGACAGCGATTGAAAACGCAAAAATGTATGGCGAAGCTCTGGTCTTTAATCTTCATAGGATACAAAATCCAGATCACGTTGCTGAATTGGCCGATTTTCTTTTACGTCAACAAGGAATCCGTTATGTGCTTGGGATGGGGTCATTTGAGGGAACTCAAATTCTGTCGATGAGATCTATTAATTCTGATGCCAGTCTTGGCTTGGTTATTCAGGATATGGTCAAAGGACTTGGAACTGCAGGTGGTCATGGGATGATTGCTGGTGGGCAGGTTCGTGACATTATGGATGATGATAAATCACAGGCCGACATCGAACAGCTGTTAACCGCTAGAATGATGCATAAACTTGGGCTCCCAATCTGTGATGCCGAACCATTAATTTTAGAGCAAGAGACATCAGTCGATTGACAGGGTTTCTACTGCCGAGCTATAAATATTCGGTTTTTTACGGAGTCATCATGCGTTTAATTATTCTACTTATATTTTTTTGTTGTTTTATCCAGCCAGCCTTCGCTGCTGTGGATATCGCTTTACGCGGACGTGATTCGGTTCGTGTTGAAGATGTTTATCAGCAAAATGGTATTCCTTTTGTTGCTGTAGAAGATGCTCTTGATGCGGTTGGATTAACAGGACATTGGAATTCGATTAATCATACCTTTCGAATCAAATCACGTCGTGGGTGGGCTGAGATCTCTCCAGCAAGCGGTTATATGAAAATTGCTGATGAATTCTATCCTTTAAAAGATAAGCCACGCTTTATTGATGGTCGATTACGTGTGACTGATAGTTTTATTCTTAATCAGTTAGCAATGCTGACCGGTCGTTCTGTCTATTTCAATAATTTGAATCCTGATACTGATTCTGTTCCGACTAAAGAAGCCAGTGGATTAGAGCGATTTTTCTCTTTTTTACTTAATAAAAAAGTCAGTCAATCAGGGCCTTTGATTCGATCTATCGCGCTTGATCCCGGACACGGGGGGCTCGATTCTGGAGTTATTGCGGCATCAGGGTATAAGGAAAAGCAACTGAATCTTGAGTTAGCAGAAAAGCTAAGCAAGAAATTGAAAATGCAGCTCGGGATTCCGATCTATCTTAGCCGAGATGGAGATTATGAAATTTCGATGGAGCAACGGCTTGAATCTGCTTCACATGAGGATGTCGATTTGTGGTTGCTTTTGCATGCACAATCCAGTTTTTCTCCAGAAGTCAGTGGAGTGACACTGTTTATTCGACCCGATGAGACTATCCAGAAGACATCTGACACAGAAATTGATGAACCCATCCTGAGTGAGAGTCGACAGCTTGCGCAAGAGTTGGCTCTATCGCTCGAAGAAAAGGGGCTAGAAGTGAGAGGGGTTTATCCTTCTTCACGCCTGTCCCTTGGCCGTGGGAACCTGCCAACAGTACAGATTGAGCTGGGTTTTCTGAGTAATCCTGAGGAGTTGAATAAACTTCAGAACTCTGATTATCAAAATCAGATTGTTGAAGCTCTTTATAATGGTATTAAGCGTTTTGCAAAATTAAACAAGGAGAAATAATGGTGTCAAATAATATACTGAGGCTTGATGGACGTCAGACCGATGAATTGCGTCCGATAAGTTTTCAGCGTAATTTTACTCGATATGCCGAAGGTTCCGTTCTCGTCAGTTGCGGAGAAACGAAAGTTTTGTGTAATGCCTCGGTTGAAGAGCGTGTTCCCCCATTTATGCGGGGCGAAGGCCGAGGTTGGGTTACGGCCGAATATAGCATGTTGCCAAGGGCAACGCATTCTCGCTCCATCCGCGAAGCGGCAAAGGGAAAGGTGAGTGGTCGAACTCAAGAAATTCAGCGCCTGATTGGACGCTCATTAAGAGCGGTCACCGATCTCGAAGCTATGGGTGAAATTTCAGTTCAGATTGACTGTGATGTCCTTCAGGCTGATGGTGGAACAAGAACGGCTTCTATTACAGGGGCTTACGTTGCACTTTATGATGCGTTTTCTGGCCTTGTTGAGAAAGGCGTTTTGAAAAAAATGCCTTTAAAAGATAGTGTCGCGGCAATCAGTGTTGGAATCGTTAAGCAGCAGCCACTGCTTGATCTGAACTACGGTGAGGATTCGAAAGCTGATGTTGACATGAACTTTGTCATAACTGGAAATGGTCGTTTTGTCGAAGTACAAGGCACTGCCGAGGAAGAACCATTTTCGCAAGAGGAGTTAGATTCTATGCGTGATTTGGCTCTTAAAGGTTGTTCGGATTTAACCTTGATGCAGAACCAGGCTTTGGACCTGTAATATGAAATTATTGGTTGCAACAGGGAATGCTGGTAAGTTGCGCGAAATAAAGCACCTTTTAGCAGACACTGAGATAGAAATCGTTGGTCTTGACCAGTTAGAGAATGTGCCAGAAGTTGTGGAAGATGGTGCTACTTTTACTGCAAATGCTCGTAAAAAAGCGATTGAAATGGCGCGTTTTTCTGGTCTTTTGACTTTGGCCGATGATTCTGGACTTGTGGTCGAATCATTAAACGGTGATCCTGGTGTTTTTTCAGCGCGCTACGCTGGAGAGCAAGGTGATGATTTGGCCAATAATGCCAAATTGCTAAAAGAGATGGAGTCTATTCCGGACGAAAAACGGCAGGCCGCATTTTGTTGCGTGATGGCTTTGTCTCAACCTGATGGAGTCTGTCAGACGTTTGAAGGTCGTATTTCGGGGCTGATTATGCGGGCTGAACGAGGACAGGGTGGCTTTGGTTATGACCCACTATTTATGGTCCCTGAGTATGGTAAAACAACGGCTGAGCTGCCAATGGACATTAAAAACAGGATCAGTCATAGAGGAACAGCTTTGCGTCAAGTTATACCCGTTCTTAAAGCGTTGGTAGCAGAATAAGCCGATTGCTTGACAGCGCTGATTGACTGGTGTTACAAAACGCAGCGATTTTATTTTATAAACTCATAAAATATGGAGGTTTACCGTTATGGAAAGAACGTTCGCGATTATTAAGCCTGACGCATTTGCCGCTGGTTCAGCAGGACAGATTCTAGCCCGTATTTACTCCGAGGGGTTCAAGGTTGTGGGTCTCAAAAAACTTTACATGAGTAAAGTTGAGGCAGAGGGATTTTATGCTGTTCATAGCGAACGCCCCTTCTTTGGTGAATTAACCGATTTTATGAGTAGTGGTCCATGCATTGTTATGGCTCTTGAGGCTGAGAATGCGATTCTTAAATGGCGTGACCTGATGGGGGCGACTAATCCTGCTGATGCTGCTGATGGAACACTGCGTAAGGAGTTTGGCCGCTCTATTGGTGAAAATGCAACTCATGGCTCCGATGCCGAAGATACCGCAGCATTTGAGCTCGGTTACTTCTTCAATGGGCTCGAACTACTATAATCAACGGAAACTTTAGTTTTCCTGCTTGTTTAAGTAAAGGCCCTTCGGTACTATTCCGAAGGGCTTTTTTTACGCACATTTTTTTTAACTGATTAAGATAGAAAAAGAAAAATTTTGCAGAATGATAAAGTAGACCTTAAAGGTTTAACGCAAGAGCAGTTGGAGCAGTTTCTCATTGACCTCGGTAAGGAAAAATACCGCGTCAAACAGATATTACACTGGATATATCAGCGCGGTGTCACTGATTTTGATCAGATGACTGATCTGGCTAAGGTTTTTCGCGAGCAGTTAAAAGAGCGGGCATTTATCTCACATTGGACTGCAGAAACCATTGAGAAGAGCAATGATGGGACGCAGAAGTACCTCTTCCGTCTCGCTGATGGCGAAACTGTCGAAGCCGTTAGAATACCCATGGAAGATCAGCGCTCAACCCTGTGCATATCAACTCAGGTTGGTTGTGCTATGGGCTGTCAGTTCTGTATGACCGGTACCTTCGGTTTGACGCGTAACTTGCGACCAGAAGAGATTGTCAATCAAGTCTGTACTGCCTTGGAAGATGGGCCTATCTCCAATATCGTTTTAATGGGAATGGGGGAGCCGCTCCATAATCTTGACAATGTTGTGACTGCCTTAAAGATTTTTTATTTAGATGACGGTCTGGGTTATGGAACCCGACGAGTAACACTGTCAACCTGTGGACTGGTTCCACAGATAAAGCTCCTGGCTGAAAAAATAAAGGTTCAACTGGCTGTCTCTCTCAATGCTCCGACAGATGAAGTGAGAAAGAAACTGATGCCGGTGAACGAGCGTTATCCTCTCGTTGAGTTGATTGCTGCCTGTCGTGAGTATGCTCAAATCACCAAACAGCGTGTGACTTTTGAGTATATTCTGATCGGTGGAGTGAATGATTCTTTAGTTGATGCTAAACGTTTGGTCAAGCTTCTACATGCTGTCCGTTGTAAGGTTAATTTGATCGCTTATAACGAACATGATGCAAGCGAATTCAAAGCACCAAAAGAATCTTCTGTAAAAGAATTTCAGAGTTATCTCTTACAGCGAGATATTGTTGCAACCTTACGCGCAAGCAAGGGGCAGGATATTTCTGCTGCATGCGGACAATTAAAAGGAAAGCTGGAAACAAAGGGCAGCTCACCTTGTCCTCGATAGTTTTTGTTGATATTCAAGAATTGTACTAAGCACATCTTTTACTTTTTCTTCTGGAGTGGACATTAGCATGAAGCAGACAGTTATCGGTGTTATCGGCGGCAGTGGTTTGTATGATATGGAAGGGTTAACCGATGTTCGAGAGGTGACTCTTGATACGCCATTTGGTGCCCCCTCTGACGCATTTATTACCGGCACCCTTGGTGATGCTAAAATGGTCTTTTTGCCCAGGCATGGGCGAGGGCACCGTTTATTGCCTTCAGAGGTTAATTATCGTGCCAATATTTATGGAATGAAAGTCCTTGGCGTTGAACAGATTATTTCTGTTTCTGCTGTTGGTAGTATGAAGGAAGAAATTGTCCCGGGACATATTGTCATTCCAGATCAGTTTTTTGATCGAACTCAGGGCAAACGAGCTTCAACTTTCTTTGGTCAGGGTGTTGTCGGCCACGTACAGTTTGCCGATCCTGTCTGTTCTGATTTATCAACAATTCTGGTTGATTCTGCTCAGTCTGTAGGGGCAACAGTCCATGCTGGTGGAACCTATGTGTGCATTGAGGGTCCAAACTTTTCCACACGGGCTGAATCGAATATCTATCGCAGTTGGGGAGTCGATATTATCGGTATGACGAATCTTCCTGAGTCACGTTTAGCGCGTGAAGCTGAAATTTGTTATGGAACCGTTGCTCTGGCGACCGATTATGATTGTTGGCATGAAGGGCACGAAGATGTTTCTGTCGATGCCGTGATCGCTATTATTCAGCAGAATGTCGTAACCGCTCGTGAAATTATTAAATCGGCTGCTGTGAAGATTGTACAACAGCGCAAGAGAGAGTGTGCGCCTGTTCTGAATCTCTTAAATATGCAATTATGACCGATAAGTCTTTGATCCCTGAAGAGACAAAGCAGGCATTAGAGCCACTTATCGGTAAGTATATGAATCACTAAAAAACAAAGGTTTTATAATGAGCATTTTAGTCGTTGGTAGTGTCGCTTTTGATTCGATACAAACTCCATTTGGCAAAGCTGATGATATTCTGGGCGGTTCCGCCAGTTATTTCTCAACCTCGGCCAGCTTCTTCACTGATGTTAATCTGGTTGCCGTTATTGGTGACGATTTTCCTCAGGAGCATATCGATTTCCTCGAAAGTCGTAATGTTAATCTGGCTGGCTTGCAGAAAACAGAAGGGAAGACGTTTCGTTGGAAAGGGCGCTATGAGTATGACCTGAATGAAGCTCATACTTTGGAGACACATCTCAATGTTTTTGAGTCATTTAAACCGGTCCTGCCTGAAAGTTATCGTGATGCCGAATATGTTTTTCTGGCAAACATCGATCCTGAGCTCCAACTCGAAGTTCTAAAGCAGGTTGAAAACCCTAAACTTGTTGCTTGTGACACGATGAACTTTTGGATTGATGGGAAAAAACAGGAACTCATCAAGACGCTGGCAAAAGTTGATATTTTGGTGATCAATGAGGCAGAGGTTCGGCAACTGGCCGACGAGCCGAACTTGATTAAAGCTGCGGCCATTGTTCGCGGATTTGGACCCAAAACACTTGTTGTTAAGCGTGGAGAATATGGAGTTTTAATGTTTGGTGAAGGTTCTGTTTTTTCTGTCCCTGCGTACCCCCTAGAAGAAGTGTTTGATCCAACGGGTGCCGGTGATACCTTCGCCGGTGGGTTTATCGGTTATTTGGCCGCTACGAGAAACCTGGATGAGCAAAATTTGCGCAAAGCAACTGTGTTCGGGTCGGTTATGGCTTCTTTTACCGTTGAAAAATTCAGTTTGGATCGCCTTAAAGAGATTGATTACACCGAGATTTCTGATCGTTATCGAAAAATTAAATTGCTAACAGATTTTGCCGATATTGATTGATTGTGGTTTAATCCTAATTTGTGGAGGCTACTTTGTTTGTTCAACATAAACAATTGAAGAGGTTGAATGTCGCAGCAGAGAAAATTGGACATCTGCATGCGTCATCAAGTTCTGTTCAATTGGCATTTGCTGGCTTTCCACCCCAACTCTGCCAAGCTTATTTATTACAGGTTTGTGGTCCTAAAAAGGTTTTGATTGTCGTTGCTTTTTATTTGATGGAAAGCCAAAGATCTATTTTTTTCGTGCCTAAATTTGGTGAAGTTGAAAAGGTCGATGTTGAAAGGATTTATGAAGAAGGCCATAGCTTTGTTGAATCCATGGGGTTTCTTCTAACCGAAACCGATTATCATCTCCTTCCGGCTGATAGAAAAAAACCTTATTGGGATGTACTTCCCATTTGCCAAGCACCTAAATATGAAGACAGACAGCCCTCAGGTCTTGTTGCTGGAAATCAGCATTTGGATCCTGTCCGCGAAAAAGAACTGAAAGAATTAAGTGCTTGTAGTCTTGAGAGTTTGGGGCGATTTCTCGCTTCAATGTAAAATTTCTGGAGGAAATTGATGTTATTGAGATGGGCTTGTTATGCGTCCTTTTGTCTTTTGACCCTGTCTGCCTGTGTACCGGCTGGGCAAACACGTACGGACAAACTTCAACAGGCTGATGTCCATTATAAGATGGCTGCTGCCCATATGCAGGCAAACAATCCGACTATGGCCCTGAAAGAATTGTTGCAGGCAGTGCAGAAGGATCCTGAAAACAGCTCTATTCATGTGACCTTAGCTCAGGCTTATCAGCAAAAAAAAGCTTATAGCTTAGCAGAACGTCATTACCTGGAATCGTTGAAGTTATCAGAGAGTGATCCAAGGTATCAGAATAATCTGGCTGCACTTTATCTCGATATGGGGCAATGGGATAAGGCGATCTTATATTTTGATAAAGCTGCAAATAATATTTTGTTTAGTAGTGCTCATGTTGCTCTGACCGGGAAAGCTTATGCGTACTATAAAAAAGGTGATTATACTCAAGCGCTAACCTTTTACCAGGAAGCTGCTGATTTAGCTCCCCGTTATGCTCCTGCTTATTATCGGAAAAGTGAAGTGTATCGCCAACTTAATAACACAGAGCTAGAAAAGCTCGCACTACAAAGGGCGATCGATATCGCTCCTCAGTTTCTTCAGGCACGTTATCGTTTTGCAGAGCTGTTGATTGCAGCCGATGAATTGAAACAGGCAGAGCAGCAGCTACAGACAATTATCGAATTCTCACCAACGTCCGAAGTTGGAATCCAAGCAACAGGTCTGCTGCGCAGCCTCCCTGGGTCATAGACCTGTTTCGTACGTGAGATCTGCAGATAAGGTGATTTTGTGAAAGTTCAATGCCCTCATTGTCATTCCAGTTATCGCACCAGAGTTCTGGTTGAATCACATTCACCATTACAGGCGACATGCCCTAAATGTCAGTACCGATTTCTTGTCGCACAGGATGAACCTGATTCTTTTAAAACTGTTGAACAGCCGCAAATCAAGATTTTAATTGTTGATGATGCGCGATTTTTCCGCGAATTACTTTTGGATCTCCTCGCAGGCCAGAATGCTGAATTACTAACGGCAGATACGGCTAAGGGTGCCTGGCAACTGTTACAAAAACAGAGCTTTGATTTGCTGATCGTCGATATTAATTTGCCCGATATCGATGGGTTGCAGCTGATTAAAAAAATACGTAGTCGTCAGCCTGTGAGTGAAATTAAAATTCTTTGCGTCAGTGGTGTTTATCGTCAGGATGGCGATGCTCTCAAAGCTATACGAGCTGGTGCTGATGATTTTATCAGTAAATCTTTTAATCCTGATGAATTGAACCAACGCATTGATAAGTTGTTAGATCGATGAAACCGCTCGATGATGTCAGTTCGACGATAGAACAGGTTAAGGGATGGCTGGGTGACCAGAAACCTCAGGTCTCCATTGTCCTTGGCTCAGGTTGGGCTGGTCTTTTATCCCAGCTGGAACAGTCTAAAAGCCTTGAATATGAAGAACTGAGAGCCTTTCCTCCCGCTGGAGTGCTCGGTCACAGTGGAAAGTTACATTTCGGTCATTTGTTCGATATCCCTGTTCTGATTTTTCAAGGACGTTATCATTTTTACGAAGGGTATGATGCCTGGCAAGTCACAGCACAGGTTCGGTTGGCAGCTGGCATTGGTTGTCGGCGTGTTTTGTTGACGAATGCTGCGGGTGGTATCTCACCGGAACTGACACCGGGGCATTTTATGTTGGTGAATGATCATCTCAATTTGACAGGGGTGAATCCGCTAATTGGTCGTTCAGAAAGAGAGTTTATCGATCTTTGTGGTCTGTATACTCAGCATTTTTATACTGATCTCATGTCTAAACTTAAGTCTGACAAAATCCATCTTGGCTTGGGGTCGCTGGCCTGGATGCCTGGCCCTGCATATGAAACTCCAGCTGAAGTAAATGCATTGAAATCATTCGGTGCTGCCGCTGTTTCCATGTCGACAATACCTGAAGCTATTGTGGCTCGTCTTTACGGTTTGGATGTTGTTGCCATCTCATTGATTTCAAATATGGGGGCTGGTCTCAGCAGTGTTTCTCTTTGTCATGATGACGTATTGACAGCTGGTAAGAGGGCCGAAGTCTCTTCTATTCATTTAGTCAAAGCCTTGTTCTCTTTGTGGATTTCTGATTCTCTCTGATTGATATCTTTCTTCGCTCTAATCTTCTAATTAAATCAGTATCTTGTGATTTGTCTCTGTGGCTTGACAGTGCTACGAGCATTGCTACAATTATCATAGAAACATAACAGGGGACGACATGTTGAATGTACTTATTGTTGATGACGAAGAAAATGCCCGTTTGGGTTTATCAAAGCTGCTCTCATGTGAGGGGTATCGGGTTTCTGCAGTGTCCAATGGGTTTGAGGCACTGCAATACTTGAAATTGGAAAAAGTAGATTTGGTGATCACAGACATGAATATGCCAGAAATGAACGGCCTGGTTTTTATGCGTGAAATGAGCCGTCTTTATCCACAGTTAAAGGTCATTATGCTCACCGCGTATGGAGGAGTTGACAGCTATCTTAAAGCTATGAATTTGGGAGCTTTTGAGTACCTGAATAAACCCGTAAAATTGTCAGCGTTAACTGCTGTAATAAACAGGATTTTTTACCGTCGCGCTCATCAGGTTAATCCAAAAAAGAATGCCGCGGCGCTATCCTGAGAGGAGGCTCATATGAAGAAATGTGAAACGATTCTGGTAGCGGTGGATTTTTCTGATAGTTCTGATAACGCTTTTCAGATGGCTCTCTCTATGGCTAGAAAGTTCGATGCTAAACTCGTCGTTCTTCATGTCATTAATGAACCCGTTGATCTGCGTGGTTTTTATGTCCCTCATATTTCCTTTGAGAAACTGGAAGAAGAAATAGAAGAGGGTGCAAAAAAGATGATGGAAAGCTTTTGTCGTCAAAATATGATCAATTTTGAAAATTACGAATGTTTGATTGTTCCAGGGCTCCCATATGAGCAGATTATTGATCAGGCGGGTGAAAAGTCTGCTGATCTGATTGTTCTGGGAACACATGGACGCACAGGCCTCGACCATGTTCTTTTCGGTAGTACGGCTGAGAAAGTCGTGCGCAAATCACCATATCCTGTCTTAACAGTAAGATTAGAGGAAGATGTCTCTTGAATCTATTATTTTCTCGCTAATAAAAGCAGCTTAACGGCTGCTTTTTTTTGTGCCCGTATTTGACATAGATATCAAACTGCTCCGTGCTTTGTTATTTCGCAATATTTAAATTCATGCTATTTCATAGTCCGTGGATGGATATTTTATGGGAAAGTTGAATTCATGAATCAACAGAGAAGCTCTTTTGCCGGTGAAAAAATTCTGGTCACAGATGATGAAGAAGTGATTGTTGAATTAGCTTCTTTACTGTTAAAAAGGCGTGGTTTTGAGGTCATTAGTGCTTACAACGGTGAAGAGTGTCTTGATAGGATCGCTGAACATCAGCCATCATTGGTCTTGCTAGATTATATGATGCCAGTCAAAAATGGTCTTGAAACACTTCATCAGATTAGTCGCGATTATCCTGATGTCTATGTCATGATGTTTACAGGGAAGGGGAGTGAGGAAGTTGCTGTCGCAGCAATGAAAGCGGGGGCAGCAGACTATATTCAGAAGCCATTTGTTAATCAGAGCCTGCTGGCGCAGATAGATGCTGTCCTAGCGCGTCGGCATGCAGAGGTAGAAAATCGTAAACTGGTTGAAGAACGTGAACTCCTCCAACGCGAAATAAAGGAGTGGAACAAAGAGTTAGAAAAACGTGTACGACAAAAAAGCCAAGAATTAGAGCGTGCCCATCAAGAGATTATTCAAGCTGAAAAACTTGCAGCCGTTGGGCATGTCTCTGCTGGAATGGCGCATGAAATACGCAATCCTCTCAATTCAATAAATTTATTTGCTCAGATTCTATTGTCAGAGACAGAATTTAGTGATGAGAATAAAAGCTATTTGAGCAAAATAATTTCTGAAGTAGAACGGATCGATAATATTCTTATCCAAATGTTAGCTTCAAGTAAAAGTGACGAAAAAGAAATGCAGATGATCAGTATAATTGAGGTCATTGAGACCGTTATTATGTCATCTCAACCCTTACTTGAATCTCAGAATATAGAATTGAACCTTGATCTTGACCATAATGTCCCTTTGTTTAAAGCTATTCCGCTCGAAATCGAACAAATATTTACGAATTTAATCGGGAACGCTCTTTATGAAATGACAGACGGAGGAACTCTCGGTATCTTACTAACGTCTGATGCTGAAAAAATCAAGATTTCAATTACAGACACCGGTTCGGGTATCTCTCAAGAAAATATCCAGCGTATATTTGATCCGTTTTTTACAACAAGGAAGAAGGGCACCGGATTTGGATTGTCTGTTGTTCTTCGTATTGTTAACAGTTGTGGTGGTAAAATCTGGGTAGAGAACCGGCCTGATAAAGGGGCATGTTTCTTTATTGAATTGCCACTTTTGCCGGATTCCATTCATTAGATCATGTCTTTACGTATAAGAGAACTAGCACTTCACCTTGATGATGATGAATGTCAACTCAAGGATATCATTGCTGAAAAATTAAATTTAGATTCTTCAGATATTCACTCTCTAGCAATTGTTCGAAGAGGGATTGATGCCAGGAAGAAACCTGATGTCATCAGAGTTTATACTGTCGACTTTAGTTGCCGTAACGAGGCCGCGGTCCTACAGCAGAATTCGCACTTGGCAACGCTTGTCGTATCGCCAGAAGAAGTCCCACACAGATTTGTTGATTGTCGCAAACGATCGAAGGTTTTGATTGTTGGCATGGGACCAGCCGGACTGTTCAGCGCACTGGCTCTTGCTGAAGCTGGAACTGATGTTTGTCTGGTCGAACGTGGTCAATCTGTTGCGGAACGCTGGCGTGATGTGCAGAAGTTCTGGAGTGGGGGAGCGTTAGATAGTCATAGTAATATCCAGTTTGGCGAAGGTGGCGCTGGGACCTTTTCGGACGGTAAATTGACCTGTCGCTTGAATCATCCGGCAACCCGAACAATTTTAAAACGTTTGGTTGAGTTCGGCGCTCCTGCAGATATTCTGATTCAGGCGAAACCCCATATCGGTTCAGATCGTTTGCGGGCCGTTTTGATTAATCTCAGAAAGCGTCTGATTGAACTTGGAGTCGATATCCATTTTTCTAGTCAATTGACGGGGGTAGAAATATTAAATGGACAGATTCAAGCTGGGATTATTAATCAGAAAGAGGTTGTAGACTGTGACCAGATGATCATTGCCACGGGGCATAGTGCTCGCGATACCTATGAACTGATGGTGGCACATGGTATTAAATTGGAAAGAAAGGCTTTTGCTATGGGGGTGCGGGTTGAACATCCCCTTGAACTGATTAACCAGATTCAGTACGGTCGTCAGAAGCATGCCCAATTGCCATCTGCCGATTATCGCCTGGCTTGGAACGATCCTCAAAGTGGACGCGGTATTTACTCCTTTTGCATGTGCCCAGGTGGCATGGTTGTGAATGCCTCCTCAGAACAGGGTGGTCTTGTTGTTAACGGAATGAGTAATTTACGCCGTGATCATCCGTGGTCCAACAGTGCTTTGGTTGTCAGCGTTCATGAGAATGATTTTGATGGTGATGATGTCTTGGCTGGGGTCAACTTTCAAAGGAAGTGGGAGCGTCGCGCTTTTCAATTAGCTGGTGCCAATTGGTGTGCACCCGCGCAACCGTTACAGGAATATCTGAATGGTCGTGGTGGAATATTAACCTCTTCCTGTCAACCAGGTGTTGCACATGTGGATTTAAAGCAATGTTTGCCGCCATTTGTCGATCAGGCGTTGCGTCAAGCTTTGCCCGTATTTAATCGGCGTATGCGTGGCTTTATTGGTCCTGAAGCGGTGTTGATAGGTGTCGAAACGCGGACTTCTGCGCCTGTCAGAATAATGCGTGATCAATCAGGTGAATCAGTCAGTGTCAAAGGGCTTTATCCCGCAGGTGAAGGTGCTGGATATGCAGGGGGAATCATGAGTGCAGCTCTGGACGGTTTTAAAGTGGCTGCGAGCATTATTCAACAAGTTAACGAATCATAGAGTAAGAGGATATTTTGAAAACTATTTTTGTTGATCAAATTACAGAACGTCAGGTTGTCGAATCGACCTTTCTGGTGCGCGATAAAATTACCGCAATGGCTAAAAACGGCAAGCCATATATGACCTTGAAATTGATGGATCGTAGTGGAGAGGTCGAAGGTCGTATTTGGGACCGTGTCGATCAATTGTCGGCAATGTTTGATAAAGATGACTTTATTCAAGTCTTTGCAAAGTCGAGTGTTTATCTTGGGAAGATGCAATTAGTCGTTCAAGATCTTAAGCTCGTGCCTGAAGAGACAGTTGATCTGGCTGATTTTTTACCGGTTTCAAAGCGCTCACAGGAGGAAATGAGAGAAGAACTCGATCATTTACTGACGTCTCTTCAGGACCCACATATCACCTCGTTGTTACGGTCATTTTTTGATGATCATGAGTTTTATGCTCGCTATAGTAAAGCTCCTGCTGCCAAGGGAATGCACCATGTTTATATCGGTGGGTTGCTGGAGCATTCACTTGCTGTTACTGCTCTGGCCTGCGACGTTTCTGTGCGTTATCCTCAGGTGAATCGTGATCTGCTGATCTGTGGAACTCTGTTGCATGATGTCGGTAAGGTTGTTGAGTTATCCTATCAACGCTCGTTCGATTATACTGATGAAGGAAAGCTTCTCGGCCATATCATTATTGGTGTCCAGATGATTGAAGATCGGGTCAGAGAAATTCCCGGATTCCCACGAGAACTGGCGACGATGATTAAACACCTGCTATTATCACATCATGGCCAATATGAGTATGGTTCTCCTAAAAGACCTAAATTTCTTGAAGCTGTTGTCCTGAACTTTATCGATGACCTTGATTCAAAAATCAACGGCGTCTTATCTCATATCGAGAAGGAACCGAACCGAGAAGGTAACTGGACGAACTATCATCGGCTTTATGATCGCTATTTTTATAAAGGTCCTGGGCGACAAGTTGACGCCAGCGCGGCAGCTGAGCCAGCCCCAATGAATCGACCAGTGAATAATCAGCCGCGACCCAAAGAACCTAAAAAGGAAAAGAAAAACTTTAACAAGCCTTTGGGGGCAACATTGGCAGAGCAATTGAAAGAAAAGAATCTTGATCTTTTCTCAGCGATGAATAATAAGGGAGATTGACCTTGATATTTACAAGTTTACCGACTGGCCCCTTAGAGGTTAACTGCTATATCGTCGGATCTGAAGAATCTGGCAAAGCTGTTGTCTTTGATCCCGGCGGTCATGTTGACAATATTCTGAATGTTTTGAAACAGCATAACCTCAAAGTTGAATGGATCATCAATACTCACGGCCACTTTGATCATATTGGTGGCAACAGAGCATTGGTTGCACAAACAGGTGCCGAGTTGATGATTCATGAAGCTGACGTCCCTTTGTTGTCCAGAGCCAGTGAACACGCGTCTACCTTTGGTCTGACGACGGAAGCTTCACCTGAACCCGCACGAACACTTAAAGATGGTGATGTTCTTGTTCTTGACGATCTGAAGTTTCAAGTTATCCATACACCTGGACATTCTCCTGGAGGGATCTGTCTGCTGATTGAAGATCATCTGATCGTTGGAGATAGTTTGTTCGCCGGCTCTATCGGACGTACTGATTTACCCGGTGGTGATCACAATCTGTTGATTTCGAAGATTAAGGAAGAACTTCTTGTCCTCCCAGATGACACACGAGTCTATCCAGCCACGGGCCGATGACGACGATTGGTCAAGAAAAAAAGTACAACCCATTTTTGTCTTAAGGCGGAATTATGTTACAGGGAAAAACAATTGTTCTTGGGGTTAGTGGCGGTATCGCTGTTTACAAGGCCGTCGAGCTTCTCAGGCTTCTGACTAAAGCAGGTGCAAATGTCCATGTGGTTATGACAAAAAATGCTCAGGAGTTTGTCACACCACTCACATTTCAGACCCTGTCTGGCAATCCTGTGAATACAGAACTTTTCAACCTGTATCAGGAACAGGAAATCGGTCATATATCTCTTGCCGATCGTGCTGATCTGTTTGTCCTAGCTCCAGCTACAGCTAATCTGGTTGGCAAAATTGCGCATGGATTGGCTGATGATCTTTTATCAACGAGTGTTATGGCGACAAAATCCCCTGTTTTGATTGTTCCGGCTATGAATACAAATATGTATGAAAATCCGATCTATCAAAGCAATGAAAAATTTCTTGTACAGCAGGGATATCATTTTCTTGAACCAGCAAGTGGTTCATTGGCCTGTGGTTGGGAAGGGAAAGGCAAACTCCCTGATCCTGCTGATATATTTGCAGCGGCTCTATCTGTGTTGGCACCTAAAGATCTCTATGGTTGTCGTGTTCTCGTGACAGCGGGGCCTACACGTGAAGAAATTGACCCTGTTCGTTATATCTCCAATTATTCATCAGGGAAGATGGGATATGCCATAGCAGAAGTTGCACAGCAGCGTGGAGCAAGAGTTGTCCTTGTGACTGGACCAACAAATCTAAGTGTGCCCGTAGGAGTCCAATGTGTTCCGGTCTGTTCTGCAGATGAAATGCGAAACGCAGTTTTTGAGCATTACGAAGAGACTGATGTCGTAATCAAGGCAGCGGCTGTTGCCGATTACTGTATGGAAGAACGATCGGCTCAGAAGATGAAAAAACAGTCGGATGATCTGACGCTCAAATTGAAAAAGAACCACGATATCCTTTCTGAATTAGGCCAGAAAAAAGGGGATCATATTCTCATCGGTTTTGCTGCAGAAACGGAGCGCCTGCTCGTCCATGCGGCTGAGAAACTTCAGAAAAAAAAATCTCGATATGATTGTCGCCAATGATGTTACACATCCGGGCGCAGGGTTCGATGCAGATACAAATATCGTGCGGTTTCTTCATGCTGATGGACAGGTTGAAGAGTTAGAGATGATGAGCAAACACAGAGTTGCTAAACAGTTGTTAAATAGAGTCTCAACCCTTTGGGCGTCTAAACGACAGTAAACAGTGGGAGGATTTCGTCTGGATTGGTAATGCCGAGTTTAAAGCGATTGCGTAGTTCTTTAAGGATGAGGTCAGCGTCTTCTGGATAAAGTTTGCCATCAAGCCAGAGGCTGTTTAAATTTGTCCTGATCAAGTTGGCAGCGGTTAGTGCTCTTTCTCCTGTTGGGTCTGCTTTCCAATAGGGACTGTTTTTATTGCTGAGGATCCCAGTCATTGCTTCCAAGCCCATGGTCATGTACTCACGATGTTCGTCCCGGTCAAATTCCCATTTCGAACGTTTCGCCATGGAATTGATCAGTTTACGCCAACGACGTAAACGAGAGACAAGCATCATTGAATTGAATATTTTTTATTCGTACCGAAGGAAAATATAGTATCTGATAAAACCTGGCTGAGCATATGATCGAGATGTCGATTATCTCGATTAGCGAGTTCTTGAGCTGTTTCCCAGGTTTCTTTGCGAACACCTGTATCGGCTCTGATTTCCCAATAGGCATGGTTTAAAATAACAGTATTATAGGTCATGGCCAGCTTGTACGGGACAAAATAGTTATGTGCAATAGTATCTGCTGCTAGATGTGATAAATAACCGTAAGCGCATGCCTCTGCAGCTGGCCCTTGATGGTGTGCCTGCTCAAGGATTTTCTGTCCGACACTCCAGTTATGGCAGTGATCAAGATGGTGGGTGTATTTTTTCCCCAAGATAATGTCTGCGGCAATACAGCCATAGAGGAAATCGAGTTGCTGTGTTGCTAGTAAGGTCTGCAATGCGAGAGGAAGAGCTTCAGGGGCTGCAAGGAGTCTTAAACCAAGGCCAAGGTGCACTCCAGCACCCCAGGCAAATGCATCAGCCGGTATGGCAATGATAATCAAGATGAGAAGAATAATCTGCTTCAATGCTTTCTCTCTAATTCAGCAACAATTTGTTTATCGAAAGTAAAGTGAAATGACTGATAAATTATATCATGAATGCCGTGAATTAATCTCTCAGAGCCGCATCATACTGGAAGATTTAAAAGAATGGGGTTACGACAGGATCATTCCTGCTACAGCGACTGCACTCTGTGTCAATGACTCTGCGGGTACTTCATCGGTGAAATGCGTGAACCAAGCACCACAAATTCTTTCCTTGGAGCAATTAGAGCAGAACATTCAGGGGTGTTCTTTATGCACATTAAGCAAGGAGAGAAAGAGCATCGTGTTCGGAGCTGGAAACCCGCGTGCTGATTTGGTTCTTGTTGGTGAAGCGCCAGGTCGTGAAGAGGATATCAAAGGTTATCCTTTTGTCGGTGAAGCGGGACAACTTCTTGATAAAATTCTTTTCGCCATGCGTTTGTCCCGAGAGGATGTCTACATCTGCAATGTGATCAAATGCCGACCACAGCAAAATCGTGATCCCCAGCCAAATGAGATTTCATCCTGTGAACCGTTTCTTAAACAACAACTTATGCTATAAAGCCAAAGTTGATTCTAGCTTTAGGTCGGTTTGCGACACAGACACTTTTACAGACGAAAGAACCGATCAGCCGCTTACGTGGGCAGTGGCATGAATATGAAGGGATTGATTTAATGCCAACATTTCACCCCGCTTATCTGCTTCGTAACCCAGCAGGAAAGAGAGAGGTCTGGGAGGATGTGAAAAAGGTGATTTCCAAGTTAAACCATTAGTAATTGTAACAGGTTATTGCATCCCTGATCTGTTTCTTAGATCTTTTTAATGGCCAGAGTTGACACATGCTAGAACGTCTAGTAGATTTATGAGAACCATCCGTTGCCACTTTTCTAAAAGTCAACTCTGGAGGTAAATATGAAAAAGCATTATTTATTGGCGACCGTTATGTTTTTTTCTTTCACACTTCTTGTCTCTACACAATTTGCTATAGCTGGCCCTCCGATTAGTGATGTACAGAAAAATGTTGAAAAGCTCTGGAAGCCAATTAAAGAAAGTCAACCTCATGTTACTGCGATCGAATTCAAGAAGATACTCGATAGCGATAAAGAATTCGTATTAATCGATGTTAGAACCTCCGATGAATATAAAGCCGCTCACCTTCCTGGAGCAATCAACATTCAAAGAGGGCTTATTGAATGGGTAACCCCTAGAACAATTGAAGATACAGATACACCGATATATGCGTATTGCAGAACTGGAGCCCGATCTGCTTTTGTAACACAACGGCTGATTGATATGGGTTACACCAATGTGACTAATATCTATGATGCGTTTAAAGGCTGGGTCGTTGCTGGGTATCCTGTGTATAACAGACATGGTCAATTTACTTTGGACAAAGGAGCTTTTGAAAAGAAAGATCCTTATAGTGATAAATAAAGAATCAACAATAAGGCTGTCTGAGTAAGGCACACATGGTCTGTATCATCAGTTTTTTAAATATAATAAGGGCACGCTTCTCGCGTGCCTTTTTTAGTTGTCTGAGGTTAATGCCAATTAGTAAAGTAGAATGCGGTTGGGATGTTGACGATGTTTGATACGTTGATGAGATGTGTCATTTATATAGAGCATCACCGGGACTATTGGGAGTTGCTATAGGTGCATAC
>JDSF01000311.1_pt1 | contig 23007 bp, 29 predicted proteins | sample 199441 | NCBI WGS metagenome assembly JDSF01 (sample SAMN02592751, study PRJNA231836) | bioreactor metagenome | isolation source: continuous culture bioreactor denitrification-DNRA | place: Germany: Bremen
GTAAGTAATAATTGTGTTGGGTCAGAGTTTTCTAACAAGGACTCTGACCCAATTTTATGAATCATCCATCAATACTCATTGATGGGTTTTTAAGAAGGGTTGCATGAATTATCTAGAATGGCTTTCCAGTGAGACAGACTCAATATGGTGGCATGATTCTGCCAATATCGATGAACAAGAGCGAGCATTTTCTTATGGTGCGGTTGGTATGACCACCAATCCATTCCTGGTTAACCAGACACTGCAGGCGTATCCAGAGGTGTGGAAGGAACGCGTACAGTCTCTTGCCAAGAATAAGAGGGGCGATGAAAAGGCGCTTGCCTTGATCAAGGCTGTTACAGGCTACTATGCAGGGTTGTTTACATCCATGCATGAGGAAGGTTCTTTCGCACAGGGGTATGTCTGTGCGCAGACCAGTCCACTCAAGACTGGAGATTATTCTTATATGCTCGCTCAAGCGAAGCAGTATGCAGCTTGGTATAAGAACGTAGTCATCAAACTTCCTGCAACCAAGGCAGGAATCAAGGCCTATGAAGAGTGTGTAGCCCTAGGTTTCAATGTTGCTGCAACAGTCAGCTTTACCGTTCCCCAGGTACTCAAGGTAGCCGAGGCTGCAAAACGAGGTAAGGAGCGTGCCAGACGGGCAGGGATCAAGGAACCCCTAACCATTGCGGTCCTGATGGTTGGGAGATTGGATGATTACCTGAGGGATGTTGCACAGGACCAAGATTCCATAGTCAGTGAATCAGATATCAGGCAAGCAGGTACAGCCTGTATCAAAAAAGCATACAAACTTTTTTTTGCAGAACGGGGTTATGATACCGTTCTTATGCCTGCAGGTTGCCGTGGCGCATACCATGTAACCGCCCTCTCAGGGGCAAAAATGATTATGTCCATCTCCAAAGGAATTCAGGATGAATTGCTTAGTGAGGAGGGTCCGTATGAAACCCAGATCGACAAGCCTGTAGAGCAGGATGTTATCGACCGATTGATGACCCTCGATGAATTCAGGAAAGCCTATGAAGAGAATGGTATGGATGAAGAAGCATTCATGACCTTCGGAAGTTGCAACCGAACCACCGACCAGTTCATCAACGATGGATGGAAGCCGTTGCTCTCCTATGAGGTATAACCATGAAGAGAAATCCATTTGATCTAACTGGAAAGAACGCGCTAGTCACTGGCTCCTCCCAAGGATTGGGATGGGGAATGGCAAAAGGCCTTGCTGAGGCTGGAGCCTTTGTCATCCTGGTGGATATCAACCCAAAGGTAGTGGAGAAAGCTGAGGAGCTTAGGGAACAAGGGCTGCAAGCAGAAGCAATAATGTGTGACTTGCTTGACCGCTCAAAACGTTCTGAGTTGAAGCAAGCAGTCGAGAAAAGGCTGGAGGGGAAGCTGGATATCATCGTCAATAATGCAGGTATCCAGATTCGTCATCCCGCCCTTGAGTTCCCCATAGAAGATTGGGACAAGGTGATAGAACTCAACCTGACCAGTGTCTTTGACTTAGCTCAGTGGGCTGGAAACCTGATGGTGAAATTAGGAAAGGGAAAGATCATCAATATTGCTTCGGTGAACTCTGTTGCTGCGGGAATCAACACCGTTGCGTACTGCTCAGCAAAAGGGGCGGTAATGCAGATGACTAAAACGATGGCCAACGAGCTTTCTTCCTTGGGCATCAATGTGAACTGCATTGCCCCTGGATATATGGCAACTCCGATCAATACGGCCTTGGTCAATGATGAGGCTCGGTTTGCCGAGCTGAGTCAGCGTATCCCTGCCAAACGCTGGGGACAGCCGGAGGATATGGCAGGAGCAGCAGTGTATCTTGCCAGTGACGCCTCTGACTATGTGTGTGGCGTCCTGCTTCCTGTCGATGGAGGGTATCTGAGTAGATAGACACTAAGTATGTTCCATTAAACTTTACTAAATATAAATCTCATCATCATTGTAAAACAATATAACGTATTGCAATGTTTTTTTTCTACGATTGTAATAATTAACTATAAAATAGAAAATTAAATATTATAAATATTACTATCAAAAAATATGATATATATCAAAAGTCAAGATTACATATGTAAAAACAATTATAGATATTCTTGTTTACCGATTTGGGGCTCAGACTAAGTGTAAAGAAGGTTATGCCTAGCGTGATTCGCGAGTGCATAGAGATTTACATTCCTTAAGGAGGTTTGAGAATGAAGAAATTGTTTATTCTTGACTTGTGTCCTGTTGGCTTCAACAGCGATGCTCTTTGCTGCAGGTTCTTCAGAGGCTGAGGCAAAAGGTGGAGAGGAGAAGACACTCACTGTATGGCACATTGGTGTTGATGTTTCTCGTCGCGAGACTATGGATGCGGCTATTGCTCGCTATGAAGCGGCAAACCCAGGGGTTAAAGTGGTTGATCAGGCAATCGAGAATGATCCCTACAAGACCAAGCTGAAGACCGCAATGGGTGGTGGAAATCCTCCCGATCTGTTCATCACCTGGGTGGTGGCTGGATGGAAGAGTTCATCAAGGCAGATAAGGTGCTTGATATCTCTGAACAGGTAAAGAGTGTTGCACAAAACTATCTTGAACCCGGCATTTCCATCAGTATGAGCGGTGATAAAGTCTATGGACTTCCAATCACTTGCGGTCCTTCATCAGTGTACTATAACCGCGAGCTGTATGAAAAAAAATACGATCTGAAGGTTCCTACAACTCTTGCTGAGTTCGAGTACAACTGTGACGTTCTGGAAGCCAATGGGATTATCCCCATTGCTCTCGGAAATGCCAGCAAGTGGCCTGGTGCTATCACTTTTATCTACCTTTCGATGCGCTATGGTGGAGCACAGGTCTTTATTGATGCCTTCAATAGGGAAAATGGAAAGACCTTCGAAGACGAGAGCTTCGTTAAGGCTGGTGAGAAGATTCAGGAATGGGTTCGTAAGGGTTATTATCCTGAAGGCATGAACGGAATCAACTATGATACCGGCGGGTCCAGAATGTTGTTCTATAGTTCAAGAGCTGCACACCTCATCCAGACCAATGGTCTGCTTGGAAACTGTCGTAATGAAGCTCCTGAATTCTACGAGAACAATCTTGGTCTGTTTAAATTCCCGGTCATTGAAGGTACTGCAGGTTCTGCTGACGAGATCGTCGGTGGTGGAAATGTTATCCATGTCTATGGTGGTACCAAGTACCCGAAAGAAGCTTTTGATCTACTCGTAGTTCTTTCTGACCAAGAATATGGCCAAGACATGATTGATGGTTCCTCAATGATTTCCGGTGTAAAGGGCATCGAGATCAAGGATCCACTTATCCAAAAGCAATATGATGTGCTTATGGGTGCGAAGGTTATGCAGAACTTCTACGACCAATATATGCCTCCTGCCCTCGCAGAAGTGCATAAGGATACCACTCAGGCATTGTTTGGACTGACTATGACTCCCGCCGAGGCTGCACGCCTTGTGGAAGCAAAAGCTGTCGAAGTTTTGGGTCCTGCAAAATAAGAAGTGTGGCGTTGAAGCCATCCCTCGGGAGGCTGCAGTCGCAGCCTCCCCCTCTTCATCATAAGGAATGCACTCATGGTTCTAACGAAACGTCGAGCAACCAACCATAAAGAGATCCTCTTTGTTGTGGCAGCCTTGGTGCCCGGGCTTCTGTTTTATGGTATTTATAATCTTTACGGTATAGTCATGACCTTCCAGTTTTCCACCCTGGACTGGACGGGAATCAGCCAGAACTCCGGATTTGTCGGATTTGCGAACTACCTCAAGCTATTCAAGGATCCTATGATGGGTGTCGCAGTTAAGAACAACTTGATTCTGATGATTATTTCGATTGTCATCCAGCTTCCCTTTGCGCTATTACTCGCCCTCGCCTTGAATAGTGCCATCAAGGGAACACGCTTTTTTTCCGTACCATCTTCTTCCTCCCTATGCTCTTTTCTACTGTCGCAACCGGTATTATGTGGCAGCTCTTTTTTTTGATCCCATGTTCGGTATTCTTGCCTATGTGATGAAAGCCGTCGGACTTGGGCAATATATAATTGGGTTTCTTGCAGACGTAAGGACTGCGATGCCTGCAGTGCTCTTTGTCATTTGTTGGCAGTTTATCCCTTTCTATATGATTATCCTCAAAGCGGGCTTAACCAACATATCCACCGAGCTCTATGAGGCTGCCACCATTGATGGTGCTAACCGTTGGCAAACATTCTGGAAGATTACCCTACCTCTAATAGGCCCGACGCTGAGAACAGCGGCAGTCATGTCCATGGTAGGATCGCTTAAGTATTTTGATTTGGTCTATATCATGACGGGAGGTGGTCCGAGCGGAGCAACTGAACTCATGGCAACGTATATGTACAAAAAAAAGGATTTGTGGAATTTGGCATGGGCTATGCTTCAGCTATCGCAGGCTTGATGTTCTTTATCTGTTTCATCTTTGCCTGTGGTTTTCTCTATGTCACTAGGGTGAGGGAGGCTCATTGATATGAAAAAAAGAACCTGTAACCGATAAACTGTTCAAAGCCTGTATTTACCTTTTCTGTATTGTAGTCCTCATCCTTACCGGCTTCCCTTTACTCTTTCTGGTTTTCAACAGCTTCAAGAGCCTGCCTGAGTATATGATGAATATCTGGCAACCGCCGAAAAAAAAGCTTTTTTTTTGGTAACTATAAGCTGGTATTTGCTCCTACTTTCCTCAGGTACTTCATCAACAGCCTTATTGTTAGTGTTAGTGGGGTGAGCTTGGTGATTTTGGTTTCCTCATTGATGGCCTTCGTTTTTGCAAAGTTCAACTTCCGTGTGACCAAGGGAATCTTCTTTTTAGTCATTGCTGGCATGATGATCCCCATCCACACTACCTTGATCCCAATTTATTCGATGAGCATCAAGGCTGGGGTGTATGATACCTTGTTCGCTCTCATCGGTCCGTATGTATCGTTCAACATCCCTGTTTCTGTCTTTATCATGACACAATTCTTTAAGGAGATGCCTAAAGAGCTCGATGAGGCTGCAAAGATTGATGGTGGTTCGCTTTTTTTTGATCTATCGCAAGATTGCGATGCCGCTCTCTGGTCCTGCAATCTCTACTGTTGGAGTATATACCTTCCTGACCATGTGGAATGAGTTTGTTTATGCTTTGGTTATGATTGACACACGCTCCAAGAAGACCCTTTCGCTGGGTATCCGAGACTTCTATGGTTTCCAGACAATTAATATTCCTGCAGTTCTCACCGCCATCTTGGTCGGTTCCCTGCCGGTTCTCATATTCTACTTCCTGGCACAGGATAGAGTCATCAACGGCCTTACCCAAGGTGCTTTGAAAGGTTAGGAGGAGATATCATGACACTAGTTGCTAATCCAATTCTCAAGGATTCAATCCCGATCCTTCCATTCTCAGGGTTGAGGATGACTACTATATCGCTACCTCGACCTTCGAGTGGTTTCCCGGTGTGCAGATTCACCACAGCAGAGATCTGGTCAACTGGAAGCTGCTGACCCGTCCCTTGGACAGGGTTAGCCAGCTTGATATGAGAGGATGTCCTGATTCAACCGGAGTTTGGGCCCCCTGTTTGAGCTACGATAAGGGAACCTACTACCTAGTGTACACAGTGGTTCATACCAAGGAACACTTCAAGGATACGCACAACTATCTCGTGACTGCTCCTTCGATTACGGGACCTTGGAGTGAGCCAATCTATCTTAACAGCTATGGCTTTGACCCTTCGCTCTTTCATGACGATGATGGGCGAAAGTATGTGGTCACCATGACCACGGATTTCAGGAAAGACAGAAATCGGTTTGCTGGAATTCTCCTAGAGGAGTTCAGTATTGAACAGAAACGCTGTCTTGGTAACCCAAAGCTTATCTTCGAGGGTACTGAGATTGGATGGACAGAAGGACCGCATCTTTACCACATCGGGCAGTACTACTACCTTCTGGTGGCTGAAGGGGGGTACCTTCTACAACCATGCTGAGTCTGTTGCCCGTTCCAGAACAATTGAGGGGCCCTATGATGTGATGCCCGGGAATCCCTTGGTCACCAGTAAGGATAGGCCCGATCTCCTTATCCAGAAAGCGGGCCATGGAGATTTGGTGCAACTCCAGGATGGCAGCTGGGCCTTGGTGCATCTCTGTGGCAGACCGGTCAAACAACACTGTATGCTTGGTCGTGAGACATCCATTCAAAATGTGTATTTCGACCAAGATGGATGGCTCAGGATAGAGGGTGGCGGCAATGCGCCGAACCCCGAATTTAAGAGTCCTTTTGATGTAAAACCATTGCCTCCCTCTGATATTCTCTATCAGTTTGATGGTCCAGAGCTTCCTCTCGATTTCCAGACACTGCGTATTCCTCTTGATGAGGACACGCTTTCTTTTAAGGACAGGCCGGGATATTTGCGGTTGTACGGTAAGGAGAGCATGAGCTCTCTCTTTAAGCAGGCTTTGGTGGGAAGAAGACAACAGTGTTTTGTGTGTGAGGTGACCACAAAACTGGAGTTCGATCCCACATGGTACAAGGAGATGGCTGGAATTGCCTACTACTATGGTACCAGAGAGTACTACTACCTGCGATTTTCTCATGATGAAGCCTTGGGTAAGGTGGTTTGTATTATGAGCTGTGACAACGGCAAGCATGAGGAACTGTTTCCGCCGGTCGCTGTAGGGGATATTCATGAAATATGGATGCGGATTGAAACCGATTATGATACGGTGCGATTTTCCTACTCGCTTGATGGAATAGCATACGTTCAGTATGGCAATGATTGTGATGCGCTGAGGATCAGTGATGATCATATCGATAACTCTGCATTTACAGGAGCCTTTTTTTTGCATTGGCTTGTCAGGATCTGTCCGGCTTCAACAAGCCTGCTGATTTTGCCTTTATGCAGTACAAGGAATTACAATAAGAGGAGAAATTATGTCAGAAAAAAGGAAAGCATTGTTGTTGGTTGGTGGCTGGGATGGCCATGAGCCCGAATTGGTTGCTGAGCGATTTGCAACCTATTTGGAAAAAAAAGAGGGCTTTGAGGTTCGCAAGGAACGTGATCTTGAGATTCTTCAGGACAGAGAGTACCTATTCAGTCTGGATCTCTTTGTTCCGGTATGGACCATGGGGACGTTCGAAAGCAAACAGACAGGAATCCTTGCAGACGCCATAGCCAGTGGGGTAGGAGTCGCAGGGTGCCATGGTGGGATGTGTGATGCATTTCGGACCAACGTGCTCTGGCAGTTTATCATGGGAGGCAACTGGGTTGCTCATCCCGGTTCTGACGGAGTTCCCTATGAAGTGAATATCAAGCAGAGCTCCAGCCCGCTGGTCTCTGGTATCAAGGATTTCTCACTTTCCAGCGAACAGTACTATCTCCATGTGGATCCGGCTGTGGAAGTACTGGCATCTACCAAGTTCCCAACCGTCCATTGGTATCACTCAACCAATGGAGTTGTACAGATGCCGGTTGTCTGGACCAAGAAATGGGGGCATGGAAGAGTCTATTACAACTCACTCGGGCATCACAATGATATATTTGACATTCCTGAGGCATGGGAGTTGATGAAGCGAGGCCTGCTTTGGGCGGCGGATGGAAAGAGAATCTCCAGAGAGAACAATCTGGACATTGATATGTTCGCAAGTGATAGGAAGATGTTCTGATATGAAAAAACTCAAAGTAGCAATCATCGGTTTGGGAAAAATCAGCGGGATCTATCTGGAGAACTTGAGTGGAATGTTCAAGAACCAGGTGGAGTTAGTCGGTGTGACTGACCTGATTCAGGAGCGCACCAAGGAGGTCGCTGAGACCTACCAGGTAAAACAGTATGCATCAGTTGAGGACCTTCTGGGAGATCCCTCAGTGGAATTGGTGCTCAACCTTACCACACCGCAGAGCCATTATGCTCTTTGCAAACAAGTACTGGAAGCCGGAAAGCATGTCTACGTGGAGAAGCCTCTTTCTCTTACTGCAAAGGAAGCCTCTGCTTTGGTAGAACTAGCCCAGGAAAAGCACTTGGTGCTTGGGGGGGGAGCCCCCGATACATTCCTCGGCTCTGGAATCCAAACTTGTCGGAAGCTTATAGATGATGGTTGGATCGGTCGACCGGTGGCTGCCTCAGCATTCATGATGAACCACGGCCATGAGAGTTGGCACCCAGATCCAGAATTCTATTACCAGACTGGTGGTGGCCCACTCTTTGATATGGGACCTTACTATATAACCGCCCTCATCAATCTCCTGGGTTCCGTACAGTCTGTGGCTGGCTATGCACAGAAGAGCTTCCCTGAGCGGATAATAACCAGCGAGCCAAAGCAGGGAAAGGTGATTAACGTTGAGGTAGACACCCATATCGCTGGTCTACTTCAATTCAGATCCGGTTGTATTGCCACCTTGGTGACTAGCTTCGATGTATGGAAGCACAGTATGCCGAGAATTGAAATCTACGGAACTGAGGGCTCTCTCCGTGTTCCCGATCCCAATACCTTTGGGGGACCCATTTCTTACTGCAGGATGGGTGAGAAAGAGTGGACGGATGTACCTCTGCTCTTTGACTACCCAGAGAACTCTCGCGGTCTTGGTATTGCCGATATCGCAGAGGCAATTGAGCATGGCAGTGAACATCGAGCCAGTGGAAATTTGACTCGGCATGTGGTTGAGGTGATGGAGAGTATCTTGAGAGCATCTAGGGAGAAAAAAGCAGATCAGCTTGTCTTCAAGCTGTGAACAGCCAATGCCTAGGTGATGGTCTCAAACACCCCCTTGTCCTTGTTTTTCCTACAGTTGTCCCAAGCAAAGACCCTTCCACTCATGGTGATGTACACCCCGGGTGGAAGGAGCTGGACAGATGTTAATGCGCACCCCAGATTGAATACAGCATCAGAATTCTCCAGGGAGTAGGGGATCATGGCACCGGTTATTACCACAGTCTTGCTTGCATCCTCTTTCAATGCCTCAGCAATAACGGATGCAGTTCTGCACATGGTGTCAGTGCCATGAACGACTACGATTTTCTCTTCAGGACTATGTACGCAGGTTTGGGCTATCTCTTCCCTCTGTCCATCGGTCATGAAGAGGCTATCAATTGCTAAGGGCCCTTCCAAGAGGATGCTCAGCGTACAACGAGCCTGATTCAGGATTCGTGGCAGCTGGGACTCCCTGAAAGTCAGTTCTCCACTGATTGCATCGTACTGTTTGTCGAACGTCCCACCTGTGGTGATGATCCTAACCTCTTGTGCCATGACAATTCCTCCTGAATTTCTGCAGTAAAGTATAGCATAGGTTTCTCTTGGGATTGTTTGCATTGCAACCCAACTTTTCTTGTGCAATACTCAATTTCATGATGGACAAGAAAACATTTCGCAGTATTGCTCACCTTCTCATACTCGCAGCAGTTCTAGCTCTTGTGGTAGTGTATTTCTCTACCGTTCAGTCTGGGCTTAAGAAGCTCTGGGGACTGCTCATGCCGCTTATCCTTGGTATTGTATTTGCTTACCTGGTTGATATCCCTGCTAAATGGATGGAAAAGCGAGTTTTCGGGAAGCTTAAGAGCCCTCTTGCAGCAAGGGTTATTGCGGTATTCATTTCCCTCATATTCTTCTTGGTATTGATCACCGGTGTGTTGATCCTGCTGTTGCCCCAATTGGGCTTGGCGGTCAGGCAGTTCAGTACCAATTTGCCGGTCCTCTATCAGGATACGGTATCCTCACTGGAACAGTTCATGCATACCCGCCCAGAGTTGTCTCAGGGGTTCTCCATCATTGAAGGATATATAAACACCTTTGTAGAAAATTTAAAATCTTCCTCTCCCAAAATTGCAGACTACGCGCTTTCTATCTTGGGTGGTGCAATCAATGGGGTGGTCAACAGTGCCATTGCTCTGGTATTCAGTATTTACCTGCTCTTTGGCAAGCGGAGGTTGTTGTCCCAGCTTGCGTATTTGATGGAACGTTTCATACCTGAGAAGTACTGCCGCAAAATTGTGCATGTGAAATTGATTGCGAACAGAACATTTGGCAAGTTCTTCACAGGTCAGTTTGTGGAAGCAATCATCTTGGGTTCTCTCTGTACACTCGGAATGTTGCTCTTCCGCTTCCCCTATGCCTTGACCGTTGGCTCGGTAGTGGGTATGACAGCCATCATCCCGTTGGTTGGTGCCTATCTTGGTGGGGCAATAGGATTCGTCCTGCTTTTCAACCAAGGTATCAGACGGCTCTCCTGTTTGTACTCTTTCTGGTTATCCTCCAACAGCTCGAAGGTAATATCATCTACCCAGGGTAGTAGGTACCTCCGTTGGACTACCAGGGGTATGGGTATTTACTGCAGTCATTCTCGGAGGAGGCCTCTTTGGTATTCCTGGCATTCTGTTTGGTGTACCGTTTGTTGCAACCATCTATCAGTTGCTGAAAACAGAGAAGGACCAAGAGATTTCCATTGCTTGATTCATAAGCCTTTTGATAAAAAAGCTACTGACATGTGTAATGCTACAGAATTGGACATAATTCTTCTCTCTAGGTGTGTCTCAAGTAGAGCGGTTATTGTGTCTAAAGTGTCCAACCTGTCTAATACATGTTCAAATTATGTACATATATGGTATGTGTAGGATTTTCGAAAACTAGTCTCTTAGTGATAACATAATCGCATACAAATTTTATAAAATACTAAACCATAAACACATACTATAATAGTGTAAACAAAATTACGATAATTGGCACAATTTATGCACTGTACTTTGTAACAGTTTTTTTTCAACATTAGGAGGAAAAAAAAATGAAGAAAGTGCTATGTGCCATACTTTTGGTCACAATCGTAATGTCCGGTTTGTTTGCACAAGGTGCAAAAGAAGCAGATGGTCCGAAGGGCGAAAAACCCTACGAGATCGCAGTAATCATCAAGGCTACTGACTCTGATTTCTGGCAGTATTTGCTCGTTGGTGCTCTCAACTATGAGTTTGAGAATCCCGATTTGGTCAACGTAACGACCTACGGCCCACCCTCTGAGTCAGATATCGACCAGCAGATTGCAATCCTCGAGAACGTCATTTCGACTAATCCCGATGGTATTGTTATCTCTTCCACCAGCTCTGATGCTTCTGTTCCTGCTCTTGAAATGGCCTATGACAAGGGAATCAAGATTGTTACCGTTGACAATAGGGTAAACACCGACAAGGTGCATACCTTCTTGGCTACCGATAACACCCTTGGTGGTTCTCTTGCAGCAGAGAAGATGGTTGAGTATCTGAAGAAGAACAACATCTCCACCGCTGGAAAGAAAGTTGCTGTAGTAAGTGCAATGGCTGGTGTTCAGGTATTGACTGACCGCGACAACGGATTCATCACCCGCATCAAGGAATTGATCCCTGGTATTGAGTTGCTTCCCACCAGATATGTCGACAACGACATCATCAAGGCTCTCTCCACCACTGAGGATTTGATCACCACCCATGGTAATGACCTCATCGGTATCTTCGCAGACAACAACCACTCTGCTGACGGTGTTTCCCGTGCAATTACAGAACAGGGTCTGAGCAACAAGATCATGGTCACTGCATACGACTCCGACCCAGAAGAAGTTGCAGCAATCAAGAGTGGCGCGATCAAGGCTATCATGGTCCAGGATCCGTACGGCATGGGCTACAAGGGCGTCGATTCCGCAGTGAAGGCTATCGAAGGGGCAACCCTTCCTGAATATGTCGACACTGGTGTAGTCGTTGTTGAGAAGCACAATGTCAACGATCCAGAAGCACAAGGTATTCTCGATCCGTTCACAATGAAAAAGTATTGATTGTTTCTCTGAACTGAAGTCTCTGGCTCCTCTTGATAGGAGGAGCTGGAGGCACGTTTAGCTGTATAAAAGGAAGGAGGTCCGGAATGGAGACAAGACCATTCTTGGAATTGAAGGGAATATCCAAGCAATTCCCTGGAGTCAAGGCACTCGACAATGTGGATTTAACCGTCTATCCCGGCGAGGTACATGCCTTGGTAGGGGAAAATGGGGCAGGGAAATCCACTATCATCAAGATTATCATGGGCGTCTACCAAGAGGATGAGGGGACGATAACCCTGAATGGGGAACAGGTCACTATCCCTAGTGTTATTGAAGCGGACCGATTGGGCTTGGCAGCTGTTTACCAGGACTTGACGCTTGCTGCTGACTTATCAATCGGGGAGAACTTCTTTATGGGACAATTTCCCAGAAAGAAGAATGGAATGATTGATTGGAATCATGTGTATTCCAAGACTGCAGAGACCTTGAAGGCCTTGAATGTCGATGTCGATCCTAGGCTTCGCATCACCGAGCTTTCACCTGCAATGCAGGAAATGGTCGCTATCGCAAAGACTGTTCACAAGAAATCGAAGCTGGTCATCTTTGATGAGCCAACTGCATTGTTGAGCAATGAAGAAGTAGAAATATTGTTTGAGATTATCAAGAAGCTGAAGGCTTCCGGTATCTCGGTTATTTACATATCTCACCGCCTGGAGGAAATCTTTACTGTTTCTGACCGTGTGACAGTGCTCAAGGACGGCCAGCATGTCAAAACAGTTCCGGTTAAGGAAACAAACGAAGATCAACTGATTTCCTATATGGTTGGACGTTCCCTGAGTGACATGTACAACATTGAACACTATCCCAAAGGGGAAGAGCTGTTGCGTGTTGAAGATCTGAATCGCGGGAAAACTCTTAAAAAATATTTCCTTCTCAGTGAAGCAAGGAGAAATTTTTTGGATTATTCGGCCTCGTCGGCTCAGGAAGAACCGAAGTTGTCAGGGCGATTTATGGTGCGGATTCCATTGAAAGCGGCACCATTTATTTCAAGGGACAGAAGGAAGTGATCAATCATCCTTCAAAGGCCATCTCCCTGGGAATTGGATTGTTACCGGAAGACCGGAAACATCAAGGTTTGGCTTTGAGCCAATCCATCAATCACAACATTAATCTGGCATCCTATAAGGCAATCTCAAAATTCAATTTTGTCTTGGGGAAAAGAGAACGACAACGTTCTGTTGAATATGTAGAGCAGTTGAAGGTAAAGACTCCTTCCATCCATCAGCTGGTAGGTAACCTTTCAGGAGGAAACCAGCAAAAGGTAATCATTGCTAAGTGGCTTTGTTGCGAGAGTAAACTGTTCATTTTTGATGAACCGACTGTTGGAATCGATGTCGGTGCAAAGCAAGAAATCTACAAGTTGATTGAACAATTGACGAAGGAAGGGCATGCAGTCATCTTGATTTCCTCGTACCTTCCCGAGGTCATGGGGCTTGCCGATAGAATTGGGGTTTTGCATGAGGGATCGATGCCACACATTGTTGAACGAGAAGCATTCAGCGAGGAAACCTTGCTGAGATACGCATCAGGTATGTGATTGGAAAGCAAGGAGAGAGAGATGAAATTGTTTTCGAAGAAAAAAAATAATAGATTCAGGATTGCTGAAGGCAACCTATTGGTAATTGTAATCGTATTGATGGTGATTCTTTCGTTCGCTACGAAGAATTTTTTCACGGTCAATAATCTGAGGAATCTGGTTCGACAGACCTCGGTCAACGGCATTATTGCTCTGGGAATGACCTTTGTCATCATCTCAGGAGGAATCGACCTGTCAGTTGGATCTGTGGTAGGAGTTGCGAGCATCGTTGTTGCAAAGCTCTTGGTTGCAGGAGTGGGAATATTTCCTGCCATCTTGATTGCACTCTTGGTTTGTATGCTTCTTGGCACACTCAATGGTCTTATCATCCACTACGGTAAGGTACCTCCATTCATTGCCACCTTGGGAATGATGCAGGCAGCACGTGGTATTGTCATGTTACTCTCCAATGCTCGTATGATTGCAGGGCTTCCGAAGGTTTTCACTGGTTTTGCACAGTTGGTTTTTTTTAGGATTCCCCTCACTGTTCTTTGTCTGGTTCATGGTAATTCTCGTCACATTTGTGCTGACTACCAAGACCATTTTTGGACGAAATATTTTCGCTTATGGAAGCAATATTGAAGCAGCAAGGCTTTCAGGTATCAACACCGCAAAAGTAACAGTGAGCGTCTATGCCATGAGCGGCTTGTTGAGCGGTATTGCCGGTATCCTGATGACCAGCCGTCTTGGTAATGGAATCCCTACTGCAGGACAAGGGTATGAGATGGATGCAATCGCATCTGCTGTTGTCGGTGGGGCAAGTTTGAGTGGAGGATCTGGAACAATCATCGGTACCGTATTGGGTGCTTTATTGATCTCCCTTATTCAGAACGGAGGTAACTTGCTGGGCATCAATGCCTTCATCTTGCAGATCATAGTGGGTGTCCTGATCGTAGCCTCTGTTTGGTACGACCAAATCAGAAAGACCACAAAGAACTAAAAGGGGAATGTAATGAAGCGATATGTCTTGGCACATGACTTGGGGACATCGGGCAATAAAGCAACTCTGTTTGATGAGCAAGGAGCATTGGTGGAGAGTAGGGTGACTCCCTACAACATGGAGGTGTTCAACTCCAATTGGGCTGAACAAGATCCATCCATCTGGTGGAACGCTGTATGCTCATCTTCCAGGGAAGTGCTCTCAACAATCAACCCCAAGGATGTTGCTGCAGTTTCCTTCAGTGGGCAGATGATGGGTTGTCTGCCTGTGGATAGAGAAGGGAAACCCTTGCACAATGCCTTGCTGTATTGCGACCAGAGGAGTACGGAAGAAGAGCAGGAGTTCATCCAGGTTCTCGGGTTCGACCGAATTTACCAGATAACCGGACATAGGCCCAGTGCCTCTTACTCCCTTACCAAGCTCTTATGGATCAAGAAACATCGTCCTGAAGTGTATGAGAAAACATACAAGGTACTCCAAGCAAAGGATTATATGAATTTCTTGCTCACCGGAGAGTATGCAACCGACTACAACGATGCTTCTGGAACCAATGCTTTTGACCTTGCTTCCCTGAATTGGTCAGAGGTAATTCTTGACGCAATGGGTGTCCCTTCTTCCTTGTTTCCCAATGCCTATCCCTCCTCAACGAAGATTGGAGAGGTGCATCGACGGGCAAGTGAAGAGACTGGAATCCCAGAGGGAACATCAGTCATTGTAGGAGCTGGAGATGGAGGGTGTGCAAGCTTGGTGCTGGATCGGTGTCTTTTGGGAAACCCTACATGTATATGGGGTCATCCTCATGGGTCTCCATTGCGAGTAAGAATCCTCTCTCAGATCCTGAAAAGATTGGTTTCACCTGGGCTCACCCTGTAGCTGGCTTGTATCAGCCGTGTGCAACGATGCAAACAGCCGGAGGCTCGCTCTCCTGGTTTGCAAAGACATACCTAGGCAATGACAAGGGAAAGACACTTGATAGCATCAATGACCTAGCGCAGGGTTCCGTTCCAGGGGCCAATGGGCTCACCTTTTTTGCCATACCTCCTTGGGGAACGGTCTCCTTGGTGGAATACCAAGGCGAAAGGGGCTTTTGTGGGTATGGATATCTCGACAACATTCCCCGACCATTGTCGCGCCCTGCTCGAGGGAGTGGCAATGAACCAGAAACTCAACTTTGCAGGCATGCTCTCCGAGATTCCTGACCGTCGGGTGATGTTCATAGGAGGAGGTGCCTTGAATACTTTCCTCCGACAGGTACTGGCTGATGTTTTTGGTTGTGAGATTGTTGTTCCCCAGTTCCTTACTGAGGCAACAAGCATGGGAGCGGCCTTGCTGGGCGGAGTGGGGTGTGGCTTGTATGAAGACTTTTCCATGATTGAGGTTATGAACCCCATCAAGGAAGTTGTACAGCCAAATAAGGAAAATACAGCATTCTATGAAGAGTTGACAGGACAATTCGCTGAACTGTATCGCAGTCTTGAACCTTGGTTCAATCGGTAATGGAAGGGAAAAAGGGGCCAACAATGTATGACAGACTCATCCTATCGCATAACCTGGGTACCACCGGAGACAAAGCGGTAGTGTATGATGAAAAGGGAAATATCATTAGCTCCTGGCTCTCCCTCTATCGGGTCATCTATCAAGAGGGCAATAAAGTTGAACAGGACCCTAGCGATTGGTGGCGTGCTGTTTGTGAGTCCACAAAGAAGGTGATGCGGGGCATCAATGAGAAGTCAATTGCAGTAGTAACCTTTAGTGGGCAGATGATGGGTTGTCTGTGTCTCGATAAGGCAGGGGATCCAATTGGTAATGCAATTATCTGGGCGGATATGCGCTCAGATAAAGAGTCTAAACAACTACTCAGTCAGATAGATGAAAAACTCTTTTTCCATATAACCGGTCATAAAATCAGTGCTTCTTACACACTGAGTAAACTGCTGTGGATCATGCATAATCGCCCAGAGGCCTTTGCAAAGACCTCCAAAGTTGTCCAAGCAAAGGACTACATAGTTTACAAGCTCACTGGTGAGATTGTAACCGATTATTCTGATGCATCAGGAACAAACCTCTTCAATCTTACAAAGCGACAGTGGTCCCGTACCCTGACAAGCATTATAGGGCTCAACCCAAAGATACTCCCTGAGGCTATTCCCTCTACCCAGATAGCCGGCTATGTCACGATGGAAGCATCCGTTGCTACAGGGTTGCTTCCTGGTACTCCGGTTGTCATCGGGGCAGGGGATGGAATTTGTGCTTCCTTGGGAGGAGGTTGTACCACTGAGAATGATGCATACCTCTATTTTGGATCATCAGCCTGGATTGGGATGGTCAAACAGTCTCCCTATTGGGAACCACAGATGCGTACCTTCAATTGGTCATTCATCCAGCCTGATCAGATTTCTCCCTGTGGAACCATGCAGGCAGCTGGAGCTTCCCTGGATTGGTTGAAGGATGAACTGGCAAGGGAAGAGGTAACCCAAGCGGAATTACAACGTAGTTACCCACAGCATCTGATCGAAATGCTGGTCACCCAATCGCCCCCAGGGGCCAATGGATTGCTGTTTCTTCCCTATCTGATGGGTGAGCGAAGTCCCTACTGGAATCCACAGGCTCGTGGAGCCTTCATCGGCCTGAAGCGAAACACCCATCGCTCTGATATGTTCCGCGCATGTTATGAGGGTGTGGCAATGAATTTGAAGATTATTTGGGAAGCTCTCAAACCCATCAACAAAGCTACGGAACTGGTGGTGATCGGAGGACAAGCCAATAGTGATATCAACAAGCATATCATAGCAGATGCCTTCAATATTCCTGTTGTATCGCATAACCACCTCAAGGACAGCAAGAACTTTGGCGCGGCGGTTATCGGTGGATTGGGAATCGGGATGTATGAGAGTGCTGATGTGGTGAAGGAGCTACTTCACTATGAAAGACGCATCCTTCCAAATGAAGCGAATGTGGAATTTTACGATCGCTATCTTCCACTGTATGAACAAGCATACACAAGCTTGGTCGATTTCTATCAGAATCTCGACCACTTTACCAATACAAAGGAGGGTTGAGTATGAGTGAACTACTATCACAATTACAACAAGCTAAGGTTACTGAGACCATGAAGCGTTTTGGCTTTAAAATGGAAGATATTTTCCCTGGTATCGATGGACTGAAAGAGAATCCGTACAGAAAACATACATGGGTCGTGAAAGAGAACAATGGGTACTTGGTCGTGAATGCAATCCCAGAGAAGGATGATCAAGATCATCTATTCTGGGAAGAGTGGTACTCCCATGCAGGAGAAATTCATCACCATATTCTTTCGCTTTGGAAGCCTCATATCCATCATGAGATATTTACAGCTCCAGATTCGGATGACATCCATCCTCCCCAATGCTTCTCCCGGAATTGGTACGTAGTAGAAGATGAGGATATGCGGTCCTTGTTGTTGCGGAGGTAGGTATGGAGTATCGCTATTTCGGAAATACGGGGCTATGTATGAGTGCCATTGCTCTCGGTACGCAGACCTTTGGTTGGAATATTGAGGAGAAGGAGTCGAAGGTACTGCTTGAGGAGTATACACAGGCAGGGGGAAATTACCTCGATACTGCTGACTCCTACAACAAAGGAGATTCAGAAAGAATCCTAGGTTCATGGATCAAGGATATTGGCTCCAGAAGGGATGATTTGATCTTGGGTACCAAGGTGTTCTTCCCTACGAGTGAGAACGTCAATGATACCGGTGCAAGTCGTAAACACATACTAAACAGTGTGGAGGCCAGTCTTAGACGCCTCAATACAGAATATATCGATCTGCTGCAGATTCATTGCTTTGACAAAAGGACTCCCTTTGAGGAGACCTTGAGAACGCTGGACGATCTCGTCTCATCCGGTAAGGTTCGCTACCTTGGTGCATCCAACTACACCCCATCAGATCTGATGAAAAACCTTATGATCGCCCGCTATACCAAGAAGGAACCATTTATAAGCCTTCAATTGGAGTACAGCCTACTGGTGCGTAGTCCTGAGTGGGAGCTCATTCCCCTGTGCGAGAGAGAAGGGGTAGGCATGCTTGCCTGGTCTCCCTTGGCAGGTGGTTGGCTTAGCGGGAAATACCGCAGGGGGAAAGACATCCCGAGAAACAGCCGTGCAGGCAGGCAGGACCGATGGGATGACCAGGCTGAACAACGTGGCAGCGAGAAAGCCTACGACATAATCGAGGTCTTACATGAAATTGCTGAAGAAGTTGGTTGTAGTGTATCGCAGGTAAGCATCAACTGGGTCAGACAAAATCCTGCAGGCATCATCCCTCTTATTGGGGCTCGCACTGTCAGTCAGCTCAAGGAAAACCTTGATTCACTGTCTTGGTCGCTCAGTGATGACCAGATGAAACGATTGAACGATGTCAGTTCCATAGGGAAACCATCGCCTTACAGCTTTATCGAACGTTATACAAGGGAGTAGCACATGACAGAACGTGTGACAGTAATTGGTAGTTTTGTAGTCGACCTCATGGCACGGTCCCCCCCACATCCCGGTACAGGGAGAGACGGTGAAGGGAAGCATTTTCAAGATGGGCCCGGGGGGGGAAAGGGTTCCAACCAGGCAGTGGCAGCTCACCGATGTGGTGGAGATGTGGTACTGGTCACTAAAGTGGGAAACGATGTGTTTGGAAAGGTCGCCAAGGATTTCTATGCCGACGAGCAGATGGATAGCCGATATGTGTTTGAGGATCCTGAGTTGGCAACTGGCATTGCATTGATCATGGTAGATGAACATACCTCCCAGAACAGTATCACTGTTGTTCCTGGAGCTTGTGGTGCGATTAGCCAGGAGGAGATACGATCCATCGATTCTGTGTTGGATGATACCAATGTACTGGTGGCACAGCTTGAGACAAACCTTGATATTCTTCCCCCCCCGGCAGTAGAGCGCGTGCACGCTTCCGGCGGGATTGCCCTGCTGAACCCTGCTCCAGCGCCTGTTGAGCCTCTGGATGATGAGTTTATCGGAATGTACGACTTGGTAACTCCCAATGAGACTGAAGCATCCATCTTGACCGGCATCGATGTTATAGACCGTGAAAGTGCATACAAGGCGGCCTTGGCACTGCAAGCAAAAGGGGTCAAGGATGTCATCATCACCATGGGAAAAATGGGGTGTTTCCTGCTTACTGCAGACCAGGAGGCCCTGATGTTTCCCACCATGGAAGTGAAGGTTGTAGATACCACCGGTGCAGGAGATGCCTTCAATGGTGGGCTGGCAACCGCTCTCAGCAAGGGAAAGGATCTAAGGCAGGCAATCTATTTTGCTACAGCAGTAGCATCTCTTTCTGTTACCAAGGTTGGTACTGCCCCTTCTATGCCTACCAATGAGGAAGTACAGCAGTTCCTCGCTTCATTGGATGAAAAAAAGCCTATTGGGAGCAAGTGAAATGATATTGAGTAGAACAGCATCTGAGGCTGTGCTAAGTACCACTGGGTCTGGAAACAAGGTCCATTGGCTGGTGAGCAAGGAAGATGGCTCAAACAATTTCGAGATGCGGGAGATCAGGATCCCCCTTGGCGGAAAGAGCAGCAATGGAAGCCATGAACACGAGCATGTCGTGTATGTTCTGCAAGGTAAAGGCAGAGTAATCGGTCCAAATGAAGAAAAGGTCCTGCTCCCAGGTACGTCGGTATTCGTCCCCGGAGGGGATGAGCATCAGTGGGTGAATGACTCAAAGCAAGAGGATTTGGTCTTCCTCTGTGTCATTCCATCAGGAAGTGAAGATTTTTTGAAGTGAGGAGTGAAATGGAATTTACAAGCGCCTGGGTCGATAGTAATGAACAAATTAGAATTGTGAAGAAAACACTGCCCAAACCAAAAGCTAATGAGGTGGTGGTACGTATCAAGGCGTGTGGGATTTGTGGAACTGATATCCACTTCATCAAGGATCTTCCTACAGGAACGTTGACCCCGCTTGGACATGAGGTTGCGGGGTATATCCATGAAGTAGGATCACCCTTTCCCGGCTTGAAGGTTGGGGACTCCGTGGTGGTTGAGAACAATATTGCCTGTGGAAGATGTGATCAGTGCCTGAACCAGAGGCCGCAAGCCTGTGAAAACATCTACAGTTACATGGATGATCAGGCAGGAATGGGGCAGTTTTTGGTAGTCCCCCGGGAGATGGTGATTCCCTACGAAGGACTCGACTATCCTGAAGCTACCCTCGCTGAGCCCATTACTGTTGCCCTTGATCTCAGTCGAGAGGCCGCTATAGAACTTTTTGATGATGTTCTGATCATGGGGCCTGGAATCATAGGCCTGAGCTGTATCAAGTTGGCTAAATTGCGTGGTGCGCGGAATGTGGTCATGGTAGGGCATCATCTCGATACTCCGCGTGGAGCATATCGAGGTGAGGTTGCAAGGAAGCTTGGAGCCGATCTGGTCATTGATAGTGCTAAAGCGGGGTGGAAGGACGAAATCAAACAACAGTTCCCCAAGCTGTTCAATCGCGTGATTGTCACCTCTCCTCCTGCAACACTTGGTGATGGCATTGAGCTCGCTGGATTCTGTGGGTGGGTCGTCTACGACGGCATTGATTTCAAGCATGATCAGGTAACATTTTCAGCAAATGATTTCCACTTTTCCAAGAAGCGTCTTATCGCCTCTCATGCCATCCCCAACTGGGGATTCCCCCCCCAAGCCTTTGAGTTGTTGAAGCAGGGCCATATTCCCAGTTCTCTCTTGCTGACGCATCGATTTACCATGGATGAGCTAGATGAGGCATTTGCAGTGTTTGGCAACAAGGAGGAGCAGGTTATCAAGCCGGTGATACTCATTGACTAGAAAAAAGTAGCAGACCACCTCCTCAGGGGTGGCCTGCATACAAGTTAGTGGGGCAGTACACCCTTACGGATGATGATACATCCATATTTTACGATGGAACCAGAGACCACTACAGCATATGCCCGTTTTGCTCTGTCATAGAACTCCTGGCGTTCGATTTTCTGGATTTTTTTGGTATATCGGGCCAGTATTTGTCCAAGACTGCCTGGAATGACGCCTCCACTGCAGGGTCTGCGCTATCGCCTTCTGAGGGCTGCATCATCACTACCGGATCTTTGACATAATCATCAGGATTCATCAGACGGAAGATGCCATCCAGTAGGTCTTCTGCCTTGATTCCATCAGCTCTGATACAACGGGAGGATCGGGTGTCTCCAGGATAGAATGCGTCGACGATGACAATCTCATCACCATGACCCATTCTATCGAGTGCTTCCAGTAGTTCTGGACCGATGTAAGGGGAAATTCCAATCAACATGAGGCTACTCCTTTTCTCTTCTCACCTGGATTTAGACCAGACAAGGTAGGTTTATAGTTTTAGTGTAAAACTGATTTATGTGGATGTCAAATCATTATTATATAAAAAGTTAACTGTGTTTTACAGTCGATTGATTATGCCCTGGAGAAAACCGATGAAGTTTCTAGCCCTTGAAATCAGCACAACTTCCTCGAAAGCCCAATACATAGATACCAGATTGGGTGAATCGACATTGCTTGTGGAAAGAAATCCTTCCTCGAGCGATGTAGAGGTATTGTGTATGCATGCCATACAACTAGGGAGAAGAGCAGCAAAAGGGAGAAAGGTGGAGAGAATAACCACCGCAGGAACGTGGCATAGTCTGGTGGTTTGCGATGCATCCAATGTACCCATTCAACCACTCACCGACTGGACGGATGTCTCTGGTCGTATTTTCTGTAAAGGACTTAGGAAAGACGCTTCTTTTGTTGAGGAATACTATAGGGAAAGTGGAGCAATGGTGCATGCAATGTATCCGTTCTTTAAGCTCCTGAAACAGAAGACAGATGGGATCGCTCTAACTGGTCGACAAATCAGTTCGCTTGCTGGCTACCTCCACTATCTGCTCACAGGAACTGTCAAGGAAACTGCATCCATGCTCAGTGGAATGGGCCTTCTCTCCACCTCCTTGATTGATCTACATCCAATGGCTAAAGCCTTGGATTGCAAGGTTGGCCCAATCTGTGCTTGGAATGACTGCAGTACCCTCACAGCTAAAGGCGCAAGATTGCTGGGACTGACCGAAGGCATTTCAGTGCTGCCCCCTCTTCCGATGGTGCCTTGAATCAAGTCGGATCAAGAGCCGAGCAACCTGGATCATGACGCTCTCTTTGGGAACCAGTGGGGCGATGAGAATGGTTATCCCTGAACCTTGGTTCTCTCCTATCCATGCCACTTGGTTGTACCGCAGTGTGGATAATGGGTTCCTTCTCGGAGCTGCAACCAGCGGTTGTTCCAACTGTGTGGATTGGTACAAGGAACACGCCTTTAATCCAGATGTTACATATGCTCAGATTGAAGGTTCACTGAGGGAAGATTCTGCTACCCCTATATTCCTCCCATTCCTGGTGGGGGGGGAGCGTTGTCCAGGATGGGATGACACCCGGCTTGCAAGTTTCCATGATGTGGATGCCTCCATGACAACCCATGCATTCTACCAAGGGGTCTTGCAGGGGGTCGTTGCCAATCTCTATCAGTGTTATGAGGAACTTCTGAATAGTGGGCATACCCCTAAGGCCATCAAGCTATCAGGAGGTGTATTGCACTCTGCTTTCTGGAAACAGTTGTGCTGCAACTATTTTGGCATGCCTATGCAAGAGGATGTTCAAAAACCAGACTTCCCTCTA
>JDSF01000312.1_pt1 | contig 22993 bp, 25 predicted proteins | sample 199441 | NCBI WGS metagenome assembly JDSF01 (sample SAMN02592751, study PRJNA231836) | bioreactor metagenome | isolation source: continuous culture bioreactor denitrification-DNRA | place: Germany: Bremen
AGATCAGCGATGAAAATAATAATAGTGCTGACTGAAACCACTGCGATAGGTTCGGTTGTGCTCTGCCAGTTGAGAGAGTAGCTCATCTTTTATTCTCTCATCAAAAAAGCCCTGTTCAACAAAAAAATCACCGATTTGTTTCTGCTGTGAACGTTGATGAAATAGCAGGGTGCGAACCTGCACAGAGCTGAGAAGCCCTAAGGACTCAGCACGCTCACCAAATTTCTGGAGCCTTCCTCTTAAGGTGATAACTTTGCGAATATCTTGTGAGTTCAGCCATCCCCATCTTTGGGCTATTTCCCCCAAGGCCGGCCTTTGTCTTCTCTGCCAGGTGATTGCAGAAATCAGACTTGCGAAGGGAATAATCCCAAGGTAATAGAGAAATTGACCGAACTGCAGGGGGCGTTGCGGTAAATTTCGTATACCTGCGTGCCGTTTTGGGGTGTCATGGCGTTGACGCTTGGGTCGAGAGTATGATGGACGCTTACTTGTAAATGGCTGAGGCCGTGTTGATTTTTTCTGCTTGAGATAGCTTTGAACTGTCTGATGGGCTTGATTTAAATCCTGAAATAAGCGGTGTTGTTTGTTCTTTACAGTAGAACAAGCAATGGCGAAGCGATCAGGATGAATAACCTTAGCTTTCTGGCGATAAGCTGAACGTGCCCCTGATGGCTGCAGATAGGTCAAAAAAGCTCTATTGACCTGAAGCTCTGGGCCGAACAGGGTTCGGCAGGCGCGAAACATTTCAGTATCTGTGACTTGTTGCATCTATGAATTCCTGAGTAAGTTCAAAAAAAATACGGCAAAGGTTATTAAATTTTTATAGCCCAGAATTCAGCTTGAAACAAGTATGAAGAACCATCAGGTAGATTTGTTTGTGGAGATGAAATTATCGATTCGTTGTTGATCTTCACTGAGAATATTGATGAAGCGCATCCCAGCCGTGATTGCTGTTTCGTCTTGAGTGCATGACCAGACAATTTCAGCAATGGCACATACCGGTGGCTTTCCGTCCTCCAGATTCACCAGGACAAGGCAGAGTTCCCCTTGGTTTGCCGGTGGTTTGATTGCCAGGCGCAGGCCACCGGAGCTGATATTGACGCGTGCAGGTTTGAATCCCTCAAAAATCAAAGGAGCTTCACTGCTGTAGAGAACCTCAATGTTTCGTTCCCAAATTTCACGCATCGTCTGAAGCGACTTTGCTGCTCGACTGAAACGGATGCCGAGTTGACAGTCGAGGCGTTGGCTGATTCTGCGCTGAAACATTTGGAGTTCTGAATTTAATTGGATTGCGATTTGGTTGCCGGTGACTTTTTTGGCAAAGTGACCTTGAGCACGGATTCCCATACCCAGAGCTTCAGTCGTGATCTCAAATGGCATTTTCTCTTGGAAAGGGTATTGATCAACAGCATCTGTTCCGTAGGGTAACGAGACGATAATCGTATCCTGGTCTGCAGAGATAACATAGCCGGTCATTAACTCAGTACGGTTGTCCTGATGGATGTCGGTTTTGACCCTGATTAATAGTTGTTGCTCAGGCCTGAAGTAACGGTGATATTTCATGGCAGATTCCAAGGAAAAGATAATTGTTTGACGGATCATCTTATCGTTTTTCTACGATAAGAACAAACCAATAATTCTAAAAAGTTCATACTGCTAATAAAAATTTACAAACATATTTAATTTATTAACAACTTTCAGCGACTCTGCTATTTTGCGGCAGGAGGTTGATGATGAAAATACAGGATGATAATTATTTTGTTGTGACAACTCCCGGCTTCGAGGAGATTACGACGCGGGAATTGAACAAATTAGGGATTGACGTCAATAAGTCAATTCGGGGAGGGGTGCAGTTCCGAGGAGGTTTACGCGATCTCTATTTAGCAAATATGTGGTTGCGAAGTGCTTCTCGTATTTTAGTCCGCTTAGGGGAGGTTGGGGCGCGCGACTTTCCGACCTTATTTCAGCGACTGTCCCGCATGCCTTGGGGACGCTTTATCAAGCCCGGGCAGGGGTGCGATATTCGTGTTACTGCTCATTCTTCACGATTAATCCACACGGGGCGGATTGCAGATACTTGCCGCGATGCGATTGATAAATCTCTTGGCGAAAAATGTTCAAGAGATCAGATTGATCAGAAAATATATCTGCGCCTATCAGACGATCGTTGTCAGGTCTCAATCGATAGTTCCGGAGAACACCTTCACCGACGTGGCTATCATCAGGCATCGGTTAATGCTCCACTGAGGGAAAATCTGGCAGCGGGATGTCTTCTCGCCAGTGGATATGATGGTTCGCAGATTCTTGTCGATGCGATGACTGGTTCTGGGACTTTTGCAACAGAGGCGGCGTTGATCGCGTTGCATCGGGCTCCAGGGAGAGAACGGCAGTTTTCTTTTATGAATTGGCCGAAATATCGGCAAGGGTTGTGGAAACAGTTGCAAGTTGAAGCTCAGCGGGAAGAGTTGTCTGAGTTGCCAAAGGCGATTATTGCCGTGGACAACAATCCTAAGGCGGTCGATGCGGCAACACGTAATTGTGAATGTCTTGGGCTCAGCGGTATGATTCAAATTTCCAATGGTGATATGCAAAATCTCGAACCAGAGGCCAACGAAGGTCTTCTGATCTGTAATCCTCCTATGGTGAAAGGCTTGGCAGAAATGCAACGTTAAAGGCATTGTATCGAGATATTGGGACACTTTATGGTCAACGTTTTTCACGATGGAGAGGGGTGATCCTTTGCCCTGAAAACGAACTTGTGACATCTACAGGAATCAAATTTTCTCCCCTTGTACGCTTTTCAAATGGTGGGATTAATGTCGCGTTGCTTCAGAAAAGTGATCCATAATAATCTTGACATCTTATGTCATGAACGGTATAAGACCCGTTCTTGCGGAACGATTCTCCGCAAAGACAGTAAAGAAAGCGGGGTGATTGTTCGTGGAAATCACTGTTATTGATGGTAACGTCGAAAAAGCGATTAAAGTTCTCAAGCGTAAGCTTCAGCAGGAAGGACTTTTTCGTGAAATGAAACAGCGTAAGTTCTATGAGAAGCCGAGCATCAAGCGTAAGCGTAAAGAGAAAGAAGCTCAGCGTCGTCTGCGTAAGAAAATGCGGGCCATGAAACGCTTTAGCTGATTCAAAAATAATAAAGACCGGATCGAAAACTCGATCCGGTCTTTTTTTATCCATACCCCTTCTTAACAATCTTTAGCTTAATCCTGGCATATCGAAGTTGTGGCTGTCGAGTCGTTCAATGAGTTGTTTTTCTTCAGTCGTTCCCAGCTGTAGTAATGGTGGGCGCAGTGTTTTCCAACTTGGATCATTCAAGTAATGTGCGACGATTGCTTTGAGTGCTGGAATCATCAGTGTTTTTCCAAACGATTCTCTGATGGCGCTCAGTTTCTGTTGATGTTTCTTGGCATCGGGGGCTTGCCACTCATGAAACAGATGGGCAATCGCTGCTGGATTGACATTTGCTGTCGCTGAGATGCAGCCAGCGCCACCATTACGCATGTTCTCAAGCAGAAAAGTCTCACTGCCGACAAAAACGTCGAAACCCGTTGCTGCAAAATTATCGAGCATGAGCTTTGTGTTGTTCCAGTCTCCTGAACTGTCTTTCATCCCCGCTATTGTTGATGGATATTTCTTTAAGAGCTTCTCGACCAGCAGGGGAGGAATACCAACGGTTGCCATCGGCGGAATGTGATAGAGATAAATTTTCAATCGATCATCGGCCACACGATCAATCAATTCAGAAAAGTACCGGTAAAGTCCTTCCTCAGGGATATTCTTGTAATAGAAGGGAGGGAGCATGAGGACTCCTGCACACCCGGAAGTGACTGCGTGACGCGTTAATTCAATGCTATCAGTGAGAGAGCAGCAGCCGGTTCCTGGCATCATGCGCGAGACATCGATCTCAGCTTCAACCAGATCATCCAAAAGCTTTTTCCGTTCGCTCACAGAAAGAGAATTCGCTTCGCTATTCGTGCCAAAAACAGCAAGGCCGCAATCTTGCGAAAGAAGCCATCGGCAGTGAGCAATTAATTTGTCAGAATCTGGACTGAAATCATCTTTAAACGGTGTAACAACTGGTGCCAGTACGCCCGATAGAGAGTGTGACGTCATCGTAACCTCCATTGGTTTAAAAAGAATAAAGAAGTTTAGGTGGCAATAAAACTAATGTTGAGATGGCGACGAATCGACTTATGTCTCTTTCATCTGGAAAAGTGCCAGATCTAGTTTAGCATAACACTACCGATTTTCATGTGCTTAGCCGATTTGGGCGGGTCGTTTGGCTTGGTGGTGTAAAACTACTTTTGATTTTCGGAGATGATTGTGCTGTTGCAGCACCGGATTGTATTAAATTGTGTTTCTTTTGATTATTTTTGACCGGCAATGACCAGCATCCGTTGGGCTTGATCGAAATAATGGTCATGGAACTCAAGCTTGTAGTTGAGAGCCTTAATATAGACATCGTCACTGATGCGTTTTGCTTTCCAACTGAACTCTAAAAGTGAAATTTCTCCAAGGAGTTTCTTATGTTCATTTTGATGAACAGAGGTCAAGGAGAGTCCTAACTTTTTCATGGTTTTTTCTTCCAGATCCAGCTGATTTTTAATTGATTCGACCAAATCATCCAGATTAATGTGCGCCCTCTCTGCTGACGTAAGTTGTTTGAATCTGCTTTTTAGTTGAGCAACTTCAGAGTTTAGACGATCAAGGTCTGGATTTGTCGATGCTGAATGTTTGACCATTTCTTTACCCACCTGCGTTACGTTTCATTAAAAGATCATTTAGTCTGACCTGAGCGAGATGTATGCCAGTCGTTATGAATGCTTTAAGGTGTAGGACGTTTTATCGATAAAAGTTGAAAATAAAGAGAATTAAAAAGATTATATTTTTTGAATTGTAGTTCTTTAACTGGTTCGGTTGCTTAGGTGTCGGTACGGGTGGGCATTTCACAACTGGAAAACGGGAAATAACCTAAAGATAGAATGTGAAAAAATGTGGTGATTGTTTCGCTAATAAAAAAGCGGACTGTCCAAGAACAGTCCGCCTGTATGTTGAGTTAAAAACTGTTATTTGGGCCAGTGTTCCAAGCTCATGCCTGCAACTTTTTCAACAATTCTCACGACCTGATAGCTGTAGCCATACTCATTGTCATACCAAACATAAAGAACGCAGCGATTTCCTTGTACAATCGTTGCTAGCGAATCAACAATTCCAGCATAGCTGGATCCGACCATATCCGATGAGACTGCCTCGGGAGAATTGGTGAAGTCGATTTGATCCTGCAGCGATGAGTGAAGAGAAACTTCACGCAAATATTCATTTAATTCAGCTGCGTTTGTTTCGCTGTTAAGAGTCAGATTTAAAATTGCCAGTGAGACGTTTGGAGTTGGGACTCTGATCGCGTTTCCTGTCAATTTCCCAGCTAGTTCCGGGAGCGCCTTGGCGACCGCTTTTGCTGCTCCCGTTTCAGTGAGGACCATATTTAATGGAGCACTACGGCCTCGGCGATCTTTGTTGTGGTAATTATCGATCAAGTTCTGATCATTGGTGTAGCTGTGACAGGTTTCGACATGACCAGCCTCAATGCCAAATTTATCGTTGACCGCTTTGAGAACAGGGACGATAGCATTCGTGGTGCAGCTTGCTGCAGACAGAATTGCTTCTTCACTGTCGAGCAACTGGTTGTTGACGCCATAAACAACATTAGGGATGTCACCTTTGCCAGGAGCGGTTAGAATGACTTGTGATGTTCCTTTGGCTTTGAGGTGTTGTCCCAAGCCTTCACGGTCACGCCACTTACCTGTGTTATCGATGACAATAGCGTTGCTGATACCGTACTGAGAGTAATCAACCTCAGCTGGATCGTTTGCATAGATGATGCGGATCATGTTGCCGTTAGCAATGATGGCATTTTCTTTTTCATCGATTCTGATTGCTCCATCGAAGTGACCATGAACCGAATCGCGGCGAAGCAGGTTGGCGCGCTTCGCTAGATCGTCGTCTGTTCCTTTACGCACGACAGCGGCGCGCAGGCGCAGTTTATTTCCGCCACCAGCTTGTTCAATCATGATCCGAGCTAATAAGCGGCCGATACGTCCAAAACCATAAAGGACAACATCACGCGGTTCACTCAGTTGATGACTGATACCGGTGTTGAGGTCTTTGAGTTGCTCAGAGACGAAGCTTTTGACATCGCTACCACCTTGTTCTTGAAAGCGTAGAACCAGTCTGGCCAGGTCAATTTTCCCAGGAGCGAGGTTCATGTCAGCAATCGCTTGTAATATCGGAAAAGTGTCCGTTACCCAGATTTCACGGTCAATGATCTGGCGGGCAAAGCGATGAGCTTTCAATATGTCGATAATTGACTTGTTGACCAGTGTCCGGTCGAAAACAGTGCAAATGACTTCGTGATCACGGTAGAGCTTTCCGATCAATGGTGTCATTGCCTCTGCAATCGCTTCCCGTTCCTTCCATTCTTTAAAATATTCGTCGGTTTTCGTATCGACCATAACCCGCTCAACCTTTCATGAGAATTATAAGTATAAATTTGTTCGGGCGTACGCCCCCATTCCAAGAAACGTGCAGTATACTAATTGAACTCCGCTGCTATTGCAACGACTGGAATCGGCTTTTTTTTTCTCTCGGCTGGACAAGAAGGAAATGGGTTGATAAAACTAAAATGCTGTCAATTGGTTTCGTGCTGATTGATATGCCACATAAACGAGATGTCAACTGTAAATTTGGGTTGGAAACAAGCTATCAACTATATATATGGAGGAACCGTCGATGAGTGGTGTCGTTAGTTATAAAGATCTTGGACTAGTCAATTCGCGTGAAATTTTTAGTAAAGCTGTTGACGGTGGGTACGCGATACCGGCATACAATTTTAATAATCTGGAACAGCTTCAGGCAATTGTTATGGCCTGTGCGGAAACTCGCTCCCCAGTCATTATTCAAGTCAGCAAGGGGGCGCGGAACTATGCTAACGAAACCATGCTGCGTTATATGGCTGCTGGAGCTGTAGATATGGCAAGGGAGATGGGAAGTGATATCCCCATCGTGTTGCATCTTGATCATGGTGATTCTTTTGAAATCTGTAAAAGCTGTATCGATTCAGGTTTCTCTTCAGTCATGATTGACGGTTCACATCTTCCTTATGAGGAAAATGTCGCATTGACACGTCAGGTTGTTGAGTACGCTCATCAATATGATGTGACGGTTGAGGGTGAGCTTGGAGTTTTAGCTGGTATTGAAGATGAGGTCGTTGCAGAAGAGTCGACCTATACCCAACCTGAAGAGGTTGAAGATTTTGTCAAGAAGACAGGGGTTGATTCTTTGGCCATTTCCATTGGAACCAGCCACGGTGCATTTAAGTTTAAACTTAAGGAAGGGGAAGAGGTTCCTCCGCTACGTTTTGATATCCTCGAAGAATGTGAAAAACGTATTCCGGGCTTCCCCATTGTTCTTCATGGTGCCTCAAGTGTTGTGCAGGAATATGTGGAATTGATTAACAAATATGACGGTCAGATGTCCGGAGCTGTTGGAGTGCCTGAAGACCAGTTGCGTCGTGCTGCGGCCAGTGCTGTATGTAAAATCAATATCGATTCTGATGGTCGCTTGGCTGTAACTGCCAAAGTACGTGAATACCTGGCTAATAATCCTGCTGAGTTCGATCCCCGTAAATATCTCGGGGCTGCACGAAATGAGCTGATTGCACTGATGAAACATAAGAATGAAGCCGTTCTTGGAAGTGCTGGCAAAGCATGATTTTCTGAAAATAAATGATTTAAAGGTCGCTACTGATTGAAGGTAGTGACCTTTTTTCATGGATTGAATGATGGTGAGCAGAACGATGGAATTTAAACTCGGTAAATTAAAAAATGAAATTTGGCCGGTTGATGCTGTATGCAAAGTGTTCGTATCGGGATTGATCGACCTGCTTTAGAGGGAAAAAAAACATATAGTTCTGGCTGTATGGTTTGCGGAGAACAGTTGCTCTGTCTGGAGGAAGATAGGTGGCTGGCGTGTCATTATTGTGGTCGGGTGACGGCTTCCAGTACTTGTTGCGAAAAAGATCATCATGTTTGTGGACACTGTTACAAGGACTATTCATCGAGTGTGATTGAATCCCTCTGCCGTGCGTCGACAGAAACCGATATGCTTGAAATGTTGAAGCGATTGCGGCGCCATCCGATTGTGCGTGTCAATGGAACGGAACACCATGCGCTGATCCCTGGTATTATTATTGCCGCCTATCGGAACAATGGAGGCATAATCGATTCCGATCTGCTCTCAATCGCTGTTCAGCGCGGATCGAAGATTATGGGGGGGAGCTGTGCGTACACGGGGATCTGTGGCTCTGTTGCTGGTGTCGGTATTGCTTTCAGTTTGTTGTTGCAGGCTGACCCACATAAAGCGAAGGAGCGACAGACCGTTCAATTGCTGATGCAGCAGGTCGTGGGAGCCGTTTCCAGCACTCAGGCACCGCGATGTTGCCAGCGGGAAAGTTGGGCGAGTTTAAAAAAAGCAGCAGAGCTGTCACGTCAATACCTGTCGATAGAGTTGCCTGCTAACGCTGTGATCGGTTGCCAGCAACTCCACCTTAATGAGGAGTGTATTGGTCGGGAATGCCCAGTTTTAAAAGAAAAAATTGCCGCTAAAAAAGTCTGATGGCTGAAATGAACCCAGCAAAGCCCATGGACGGGCTTTGCCGTTAAACTGAGACAGATTGCATCTTGCGACCTGTCTGATTGACCGGACTATTGGGTTGCCGTTTTCTCTGATAGAGGAGGGAAAGTGATTTTTCTCCTCTGACTTTTTCCATCTCTGGAGAGAGTTAATTCAACACTGTCCCCACCTTTTTTCTGTTGGAGTTCGTATATTAGATCGAATGGTTCTTTTAGCTCTTGCATGTCAATGTGAGTTAAAAGGTCACTTTCCAATAGGGCGCTTTGCTCAGCAACCGATCCCGGCATAACTTTTTTGATCACTAATCCACCCTCTGCTTTATCCAGTGCAATGCCCAATTTGACTCCGGGACTTGGTAAATCCTCATATTCTGTGAAGGTCAGAAAATGATAGGGAATCATCGGATAGTTTGGTTTTGTGATATCCATCAGACGGTCTTGTTTGTCTTCAGGAATATTTAACTCTGTTGACCCGATGAGCAGGTAGCTGGCTGGAATACGGCGGAACATACGCCTTGGAATGCCAAAACCATAACGGACATGGTTGCCTCCGGCGATGACTAAGACCTGATGGTCTTGTTCTTTTGACGTCAGATAGTTTGCCAGGTTTTCGGCCATGGTTTCATCCCAGAGAGTTTGTACGCGCTGAAAACCATCAACCATCGCTTTTCCCATCTTGTGACTGGAAAAGACTGCCTCTGCCATGGCCTTTTGATAAGGGTCGTTGTGATCCATCTGTGGGAGTTGTGATTTTTCCTCTTCTGGCAGTTGGTCAAAGGGAGTTCCGCTCACTGTCTGCTTGATCTCTTTTTCACTGTTCAACCCCAGTATTGGAATCTTGTTGTCGCGACAGAAAGTCAGCAAATTACGATAGAAGGCAAAATTCATATGCCAACTGTTATACCACCCGACCTGCTTGAGAAACTCCTTCTCGGTCAATTCCCCGGCAACCCAGAGATCCAACACCGATTGTTGCGAGGGGGTGAACATCTCCATTGCCAGTGAAATATTCGTTGGGTTTTGTTGCTGAAGGGCCTTCAAAATTTCTTCCTGCAGTCTGTGAGAGGCAGGATTATCATGAGTCTCCCCGACAAAAACGACCCGAACGCGGGTTGCTTGATCAAACATAGTCTGCTGATTGACATAGAAGCCTGTTTGCAGGTGCAGGATATCACCTATGATCGGTTCTCGTTCTGGTGGATAGGGGAGCTCTGGGTCTCCAATATAATGTTTTGCTGGCTGGCAGGCGTTTAAGCTCATCATCGATATCACGAGAAGAATAAGGTATTTAATTTTCATAGCTGTTTCCCGAATTATCCTTATGTCTGATAGATGTTTTTCGAATAGAAAATTTCGGTCATTTCCTGTTCCAGTATCCTTTTGACTGTTGCCCGCTCTGCTTCTGTCAGGTTGTCATATGTTGTCGCAAAAAGATATTGATTCAGATCAAAGTCCTTGAGCAACATCTTCGTGTGAAATAAATTTTCCTGATAAATATTGATGTCGACACACTGATAGCTATTGAGAATGTCTTTACGTATATATTGCTGAATGCTGTGGATCTTGTGATCGATAAAATGTTTGCACCCTTTGATATCGCGTGTGAAGCCACGAACCTTATAATCCATCAGAACGATATCTGATTCAAATGATGTGATGAGGTGGTTCAGTGCTTTCAGTGGACTGATTTTACCACAGGTTGAGACATCAACATCAACCCTGAAAGTTGAAACTCCAGATTTTGAATCTGTTTCAGGATAGGTATGGATACAGAGGTGGCTTTTATCCAGATGGGCAACAACAGCATCTGGTTTGGGTTCGATCGGTTCTTCTGCTAGTAGGATGGTCACAGAAGCCCCCATGGGGTCGTAGTCCTGACTGGAAATATTGAGAATAGTCGCCCCCATAATGTCTGAAACTTCAGTGAGTATTCGTGTCAGACGGTCGGCGTTGTATTCCTCATCGATATATTCCAGATATTCCTTGCGTGCCTGTGGTCGTTTGGCGTAGCAGACATCGTAAATGTTAAAGGTGAGGCTTTTTGTTAGATTGTTAAAACCGCGCAATTTAATTTTAGGGTGGCGGCGATGGCGGGTTACTTTTTGTGCACACATCTGCAGGTTCTCCTGGATAGACACCGGAAATTACTTGGTGCCAGTATGGCTTGTTTCTAAAGAATCAGTCAGGTGCCTCAAGTTGACGCTTTACAAACCTGACCAGCTTTTTCTCAGAAGAAGAAAGCGACCGATTATAATGTCGTTTGTCGTTGTCAGCAATAGCTTTTTAGATGGTTTTATCTAGAAGTGAATATTTCTGCAGATTTTAGCGCCACACCTTAGGTGACTTTGTGCGGCGTAGTTATCTACGCCGCACGAATGCTTATTTACTCTTGGCTTTGATCAGTTTTTTGCTTACTGACGCTTGAGTTGCCTTTTGTTCTGAATACGTTAGCTGGCTTTTTTATCCCGCTCATTCATGACTTTGTATGCACAGAGGGATCCACACATGGTGCAGGCTCCATGTGATTCATCAACGCCAGATTCGCGACGGAGTCTACGTGCTTTGTCTGGATCTATTGCGACGTCAAATTGGCCGTCCCAATCAAGATCTTTACGAGCGCAGGCCATTTTATTGTCTTTTTCGATGGCTCCGGGGATGCCTTTGACGATATCTGCTGCATGAGCCGCAATACGGACAGCCATGACTCCTTCATGAACATCTTCAACGGTTGGTAGTCTGAGGTGTTCACTCGGGGTGACATAACAAAGGAAGTCAGCTCCAGCTGCAGCTGCAACTGTGCCACCAATGGCAGAAGTAATGTGGTCGTATCCAGGTGCGATATCTGTCACCAGTGGGCCAAGGACGTAGAAGGGGCCCCGTGGCAGAGACGTTTTTGCAATTTAATGTTGGCTTCAATCTGGTTCAATGGGACGTGACCAGGACCTTCGATCATGACCTGAATGCCAGCGTCCTGAGCACGTTGAGTCAATTCACCCAAGATGATGAGTTCTTGAATCTGAGCTCTGTCAGTGGCATCAGCCAGACAGCCTGGACGGAAACCATCACCGAGGGAAAGGACGGCATCGTATGGGCGAACCAGTTCGAGGAGGCGATCATAGTGTTCGTAAAGTGGGTTTTCCGCATTGTTGTGGTTCATCCATCCAACAGTGAAAGAGCCTCCGCGTGAGACGACTTCCATTAGCCGGCCTTCTTTGTCCATGCGTGAGACTGTTTCGCGTGTGACTCCACAGTGGACAGTAATAAAATCGACCCCGTCGTCAAGGTGCTTTTTTACCCCGGCAAAGATGTCTTCAACCGTCATGTCAACAATTGGCTTGCCCTGAGACTGAACGGCATCGCAGGCCGCTTGATAAAGGGGAACACTTCCGATGCACAGATCGGTTTCTGCAATGATTGCTGCACGGATTTCATCAATTGGTCCGCCAGTTGAAAGGTCCATCAGAGCGTCCGCTCCGGCTGCTGCAGCAACTTTGGCTTTTTCCAACTCTTTGTCAATACTGGTATCGTCTTGACTGGTCCCAAGGTTCGCGTTGGTTTTTGTCCGCAGACCTTCGCCAACCGCTAGGGGGCGGCCGTTGGTGTGTTTGTTGTTAAGGCAGACAACAGCTGTGCCTGCTGCAATCCTCTGGCGCAGAATTTCTGGATCAATATTTTCCGCGGCGGCGGCTTGGCGCACTAAATCTGTGACCTGTCCCTGACGGGCCAATTCCAACTGAGTCATTTACATCCCTCAAACAGAGAAAAGCAGCGCCTGTCACTCTGGTGACTGCGCTGCGGTTAAAAGAATAAAATTGATACGAACTGCTTATCTTAATCTATAGAGGCATGTTCATGCAAGAGCTGCATTGCGGCATTGATATGATTGACTGGTCCGTGACCTTTGCCGAGTTGGACGGAGCTTTCAATCGCGATGGAAATAAAGCGTTTTGCCCGCTCAACTGCTCGTTTCAGAGGATACCCTTGAGCGAGAAATGCGGCGATTGCTGCAGAGAGGGTACAGCCCGTGCCATGAGTATTGATCGTGTCAATGCGGGCTGATGTCAGTTGGTACTCATCGTTTCCGTGGAGGAAGACATCTGTGGCGTCACCGCTTAAGTGACCACCTTTAAGCAAGACATTTCTGGCTCCAAGCTCCTGTAAACAACGCCCTGCTTCAATCATGTCATTCACTGATTGCGGAGCGATACCGGTCAGTGCTTCAACCTCCGGCAGATTCGGTGTCAAGAGATAGGCTTGAGGAACTAAGCGGGAAATCAGACTATCGTGGGCCTCTTTGTCAAGCAGGGACTCTCCACCTTTTGCGATCATGACGGGATCGACGACTGCAAGTAAAGAGCGTGTTTCGATGGTTCTGGCAACGCGGGAAACAATTCCCCCCCAGCTCAGCATGCCCGTTTTGACTGTGTCGGTTCCAATGTCGTCAAGAACGGCTTCCAGTTGTTTAAGGACAAAGTCTGTGTGGACGGAGTAGGTATCGTTGATTCCCAGCGTGTTCTGTGCCGTGAGTGCAGTAATCACGCTGCTGGCATAGCTCCCGAGCAGGGTGATTGTTTTAATATCAGCCTGAATGCCGGCACCACCACTGGAGTCAGAGCCGGCAATCGTCAGAACGCGTCCATTCGGACTTTTTTTGTGGCGGTTAAATAATAGGGAATATTCTTTGGCTGCCCGAGCAGGGTCGCTATCGGCCATAATTCCTGAGATAACCGCGACAGCATCTGCTCCAGCTTCAATAGCGTCAAAAGCCTTTCGGGAGTGATTCCGCCGATGGCAACAAGGGGAACCCTGATTGCCTTTCTGACTTTGCTGAGAGTGTTGATTCCAACCAGGGTTGTGACATCTTTTGTTGATGTTGGAAAGATGCTACCAATCGCGATATAGTCGGCACCTTGGGCTTCCGCTTTGAGGGCCTCTTCAACACTGTGGGTCGAGATACCAATTAGTTTGTTGTGGCCAAGTATCTGCCGTGCCTGGGTTATCGGCATGTCATCCTGGCCGAGGTGAACACCGTCAGCATTAATTTGATTGGCTAGCTCAGGAAGATCATTGATGATAAACTTTGCATTGCTCTGGTGGCAGAGGTCGCACAGCTTTTGCGCCATCGCGCGACGATCATCAGGGGTGATATCTTTTGCCCGGTATTGGACGATGCTTGCACCGCCGGCCAATGCTGCTTCTACCTTGTTCAGTAACTTGTTGTCGTGATTGTTGTCTGTAATTAGGTAAAGACCGGAGAACATCTCTTCCCCCTTTTTATCTTCGAATAGTATAAGGATGGCTGTCTTGTTACGCTTAAGTCAGATCAATCTAGTTTCTGAAGAAATTAGAATGAAATTCTTTCAATCATCGCTGAGTTTATCAGCCGTAAACCTTGGTGTCAATTAATCTTTGGCCGTTTTGATGCTTTACAGTCTGGTGTCGGACGTATATTTATACTAAGTGATTTACGAATCGATCAGGACGGTATGATTCCATTGTGAATAGGAGATTGAGTGAAAGAGCAATATACTTCTCGGCCAACCTGGGCTGAAATTGATCTGAGCGCTTTGCTGCATAATCTTGAACAGGCACGCAGCTATTGTTTGAAGCATCAACGTCTTATTGCTGTTGTTAAGGCAAATGCCTATGGTCATGGTGCTGTCCCTGTTGCGAAGAGCCTTAACTCTGCAGGGGTTGCAGACTTTGCTGTCGCTACTCTAGAAGAAGCTTTGGAGTTGCGGCAGGCTGGAATTGAAGATCGTCTGCTGATCCTGGGCGGATGTTTCCCAGGGCAAGAGCAGGCATTTGTCGATCATTGTTTAATGCCTGCGCTCTTCGATATGGATACTGCGGTACGATTAAATGCGGCTGCGACTCGCAGCCAGAAGCAGATTAAGGTTCATCTTAAAGTGGATAGTGGGATGGGTAGAGTTGGTTTTCTTCCTGACCAATTACAGGAATGTCTGCCGACGCTAAAGGGTATGAAAGGGGTGGCGATCGAGGGGGTGATGACGCACCTCGCTTGTGCTGATGACTTTGAATCAGGGGTCACGGCTGAGCAGCAGTCTCGATTTGCTACAGCCTTGAGCATACTGCGTTGCCATGGGGTTGAGCCGAAAGATATCCATTTGAATAACAGTGCCGGATTGAGTGGGTGGGGCGGAACGGAATGTACTCTGATGCGACCTGGAATTATGCTTTATGGCGGCCTTCCTGGGCCTGAATTTTCGTCACGCATGGATTTAAAGCCGGTTATGCATCTCCGGAGTTGTATTGCTCAATTGCGACAGATCTCTGCTGGGAGCGGGATCTCCTATGGTCACAAATTTTATGCTCAAAAAGATATGACGGTTGCTGTGCTGCCGATTGGTTATGCTGATGGCTTTAACCGTCTGCTCAGTAATCAGGGGAAGGGGATCTTACATGGTCAGGTAATTCCCTTAATAGGCCGCGTCTGCATGGATTGGATATTGTTTGATGTCAGCCATGTAGCTGGTGCAAAAATCGGTGATCCCGTGACATTGCTTGGTTCTGCGGACGGACTGGCTATTTTGGGAGATGATATGGCTGATCAACTGGGTACAATCTCATATGAGGTTTTCTGTCGTATCAGTCAGCGAGTGCCACGACGTTATCTACCCGAAAAATGATGATAAAGTGTTGTCAGAATGCAGTAAAAATGTTAATAAACGCCCTTCCTTGTCTATCTGACTGGTAATACGAGAGGAGGTTCAGGGCTCCACTCGATCTTTAAAATATTTTTTCATATGGGCAGCCTTTTCTAAGGCTGTCCATACTTGTTTTTGATTCCATCTTACTTTAACAGGAAAGGTATCGATCATGGCCATTATTAAACGGGCATTGATTTCAGTGTCGGATAAAGCAGGTATTGTTGATCTGGCGCGAGAGCTGAACAGCTTTGGTGTTGAGCTTCTCTCTACCGGAGGGACTGCCGGGATGATTCGTGATGCGGGGATACCCGTAAAAGACGTATCTGAGTATACCGGTTTTCCAGAAATGATGGATGGACGGGTTAAAACTCTGCATCCTAAGGTTCATGGTGCTTTGTTGGGACTGCGTGATAATCCCGAGCACGTTGGTGCGATGGAGAAGCATGGTATTGAAGCGATAGATATGGTTGTGGTTAACCTCTATCCCTTTGAAGCGACTGTTGCCAAAGATGGCTGTAGCCTCGAAGATGCCATCGAGAATATTGATATCGGTGGGCCAACTATGCTGCGCAGTGCAGCCAAGAATAATAAGTTTGTCACCGTGCTTGTCGATCCGACAGATTATGCGCCGGTTATTGCCGAAATGAAGCAAAATAGCGGTGACATTTCTGAAGAGACAAATTTCAAGTTGGCTGTTAAGGTTTATCAGCATACCGCCGCTTACGATGGCGCTATTTCCAACTGGCTTGGAAAGAAAACTGCTGAGGAAAACGCAGAGTTTCCACCGACCCTGACTCTTCAATATCAGAAAGCACAAGGAATGCGTTATGGTGAGAATCCTCATCAGAATGCTGCTTTTTACGTTGAAAAGAATATCGCCGAAGCGTCAATCTCCACTGCACGCCAACTGCAGGGAAAAGCACTGTCCTATAATAATATTGGCGATACTGACGCTGCATTGGAATGTATTAAGCAGTTCAACGAGGGCCCAGCTTGTGTCATTGTTAAGCACGCGAACCCTTGTGGTGTTGCCATCGGAGAAAATCTGCTTGATGCCTATCAGCGTGCCTTCTCCACGGACCCAGAGTCAGCCTTTGGTGGGATTATCGCTTTTAACCGTGAACTGGATGGTGAGACTGCAAAGACGATCTGTGACAAGCAGTTTGTTGAGGTCATTATTGCTCCACGGATTTCTGCCGCCGCTGTTGAAGCTGTTGCTACAAAGAAAAACGTGCGCCTGCTTGAGTGTGGTGAGTGGTCTGAAAAGCCGGGTGAGCGACTCGACTTCAAACGTGTCAACGGTGGCTTGCTGGTTCAGGATACCGATCTGCTGTTGAGTGCAGACATGAAAGTTGTGACGAAGCGTGCTCCAACAGATAAAGAGCGTGAGGATCTCGAATTTGCCTGGCGTGTTGCTAAGTTCGTGAAGTCAAATGCTATTGTTTATGGCAGAGATGGAATGACCATTGGTGTTGGTGCCGGCCAGATGAGTCGAGTGAATTCTGCTCGTATTGCAGGAATCAAGGCTGAGCATGCTGGACTGGAAGTTCAGGGGGCCGCTATGGCTTCTGACGCATTCTTCCCTTTCCGTGACGGAATTGATAACGCCGCAGCAGCTGGAATTACAGCCGTTATCCAGCCAGGTGGGTCGATTCGTGATGAAGAAGTCATCGCTGCTGCTGATGAGAACAATATTGCGATGATCTTTACTGGCATGCGTCATTTTCGCCATTAATATTTAAGAAAAAACACTGAGGCACAGAGCGCCTGAAACGAACTCTTTAGATTGACGTTTACTCTGTGCCTTGGTGCCTCTGTGGTTGCCTCCAAGGAGATAAAACATGAAAATATTGGTTGTTGGTGGTGGTGGGCGTGAGCATGCCCTGTGCTGGAAAATTGCACAATCACCTCTGGTTGAACAGCTCTATTGCGCTCCGGGGAACCCCGGCATTGCTGATGTCGCTGAATGTGTCCATATTGGTGCTGATGAGATTGATGCTCTGCGTGACTTTGCTTCCGCAGAGAAGATTGATCTGACCATTGTCGGCCCTGAAGTCCCTTTGACAATGGGTATTGTCGATACCTTTCAGGCTGCAGGACTCGATATCTTTGGACCCAACAAGGCTGCCGCACAAGTTGAGGGAAGTAAAGGGTTTTCTAAAGATTTAATGGCTCGCCACAATATTCCGACTGCGGCATATCGTAGTTTTACGGACCATGCTGAAGCGGTCGCCTATATCAAAGAGCAAGGTGCTCCAATCGTTGTAAAGGCTGATGGCTTGGCCGCAGGCAAGGGCGTTATCGTTGCTATGACAGAAGAGCAGGCGATTGCGGGTGTTGATGACATCATGCTCGATAAGGTTTTTGGCTCTGCCGGTGCGAGTGTGGTCATTGAGGAATTTATGGACGGTGAAGAAGCTTCTTTCTTTGCTTTTACAGATGGTAAAAATATTTTGCCATTAGCATCATCGCAAGATCATAAGCGTGTCAATGATAATGATGCTGGCCCTAATACTGGTGGGATGGGAGCCTATTCACCTGCACCTGTCGTAACTGATGCGCTGTATGACGTCATTGTTGATACTGTTGTAAAACCGACAATCGATGGTATGGCTCAGGATGGTTGCCCTTATAGCGGTATCCTCTATGTTGGCCTGATGATCAAAGACGGACAGCCACGGGTCGTTGAGTACAATGCTCGTTTCGGCGATCCCGAAGCTCAACCTTTGTTGATGCGGATGAAGTCGGATATTGTCCCGGTTTTGCTGGCTTGTGCACGTGGTGAACTTGGTCAAGAAAAGATTGAGTGGCATGACAAGGCTGCTGTGTGTGTGGTTATGGCCAGCGGTGGTTATCCCTCTTCCTTTGACAAGGGTCGTCCTATTTCCGGACTTGATGCTGCCGCTGAGATTGATGACTTGGTCGTTTTTCATGCAGGGACGAGCTTTAGTGACGGGCACATCGTAAATAATGGCGGACGGGTTCTCGGTGTTACCGGGCTGGGTTCGACTGTCAAAGAGGCGATTGATAAGGCTTATCAGGGAGTGTCTGTTGTTGACTGGCAAGATGTTCATTACCGTAAAGATATTGGCGCACGGGCGTTGAATCGATAATTACAATAGCAAGAATGAGGAGAGTCGTGATGAGTGAAAAGAAGCCGTTGGTCGGTATTATGATGGGAAGCGACAATGACTACGATATCATGGTCGAGTCAGCAAAAGTATTGAAGCAGTTTGATGTGCCATTTGAAATGATTGTTTCCAGTGCACACAGGACACCAGAGAGAACCGTTGAATATGTACGCAGCGCAGAAGAGAGAGGCCTGAAGGTTCTCATTGCTGGTGCAGGTGCTGCTGCCCACCTTGCTGGGGTTGTTGCTGCTGAAACCATGTTGCCAGTTATTGCTGTCCCCATTGATGCAACGTCTATGCGTGGACTTGATGCACTGTTGGCGATGGTTCAAATGCCTGCTGGAATTCCCGTTGCAACAATGGCTATTGGTGCCGCTGGTTCACGGAACGCCGGTATTTTTGCCGCTCGAATTCTTGCCACAGAAGATAAGGTCTTGAATGCTAGACTGGTCGAATTTAAACGAGATATGGCCGCAGGTGTGGTTAAGAAATCAGACCGTGTTCAGAAGAAAATTCAGGAAGATGGACTGATTTAGTCATCTTCGGATTGTATATTGTATACAATTTTAAATTGACTTTTATAACGATATTTGGTTTAAGTTCCATATATTAATATCCATCATTAAATCAATGGGAGGAATGACTGATGAAGAAGCTGCTCGTACTGTTTATTGTTGCTGCTGTGTTTGGAACCGCCTTTTTTGCCTATGCTGCTGACAAGCCGGCTCAGGTGACCTATGAAGTGAAAATGGGTAAGGTTAGTTTTGACCATACCAAGCACGAAGGTGTCACCGACTGTGCTACCTGTCACCATACCGAAGGTGAAGCAACGTGTAAGTCCTGTCACATGGAGAAGAAGGGTGATGCGCCGAAAGCTAAGGATGCATTCCACAAGAACTGTAAAGGCTGCCACAAGTCGATGAAAAAAGGACCAACTAAGTGTAAGGAATGTCACGTTAAGTAATTCCTCAGTGCTTTTGATTTAGAATAAACGAGTGCCGGTCTGGATTTTCAGGCCGGCATTTTTTTTGGATTTTATGGACATGGACGAAACTCTTGATAGCCTCCCTTTTGGGGATCTTCGCTTGCTTCAGTCGAAAAGTGGTTACCGCTATTCTCTTGATCCCATATTGTTGGCGCGATTTATAAAACCTAGGCGCTGGGAGAGGGTTGTCGATCTTGGTACCGGTTCTGGGGTTCTTCCCCTTGTGCTAGCTCGCATCACTCAGGCAAGGGAGTTGATCGGGATCGAACTTCAGGATTCAATGGCTGAGCGTGCCCTTAGGAACGTAAAGCTGAATGACCTCCAGGGACGTGTTCAGATTTGTCATGGTGATATCCGTAGTATTGAGGACTTGTTGACTGCCGGAATCGCAGATCTGGTCGTCAGTAACCCCCCTTATCGTGGCGTTGGTTCTGGTCGAGTCGCTCCAGGCGATGAGCGGGCTGCTGCTCGTCATGAAATGGCGGGTGGCCTGCAGGATTTTGTTTGCGCTGCTCGATGGCTTTTGAAATATGGGGGAGTGTTCAGTGTTATTTATCTGGCAGAACGGTTACCTGAACTCATTGTATGTCTGACGCAGTGTGGTCTTGAGCCAAAACGGATACGCCTTGTACATCCATGCTCAGAAGAGCCTGCGAAGATGGTGATGGTCGAGGCTAGAAAAGGTGGGAAGCCTGGTGTTGAGGTTTGTCCACCTCTTGCAATTTATCGCGACTGTGGGCTTGGCCGTGAATACTCTGAGGATATTCTACGAATGTATGAAATGTGACACCATCAGCGATCTCTTTTGATGTTTTTAGGCCTCTCGATTTTTATCAACCTGTTTTTGCAGGGTGAGCAGTTTGCGAAAGCCTTCTTTTACCTCATCGTTGTCCAGTGATGTCAATTCCTCTTCAATGGCTTTAATTTCCCATTTATTGAGTTCTATGTTCTCCCAGGGAAGGGGCTCTGGGGCTTGTTTTTTTTGACCAGGGGCGCCGCATCGATTGCTTTTGTCTGTCTCAGATAGATGTCTGTGATGTTGGCAGTAGGAACCTTTGAATTGATTTTCTCCAGAATCTTTGGTTTCAGCATGTGTAACTGTTGCATCCAGACGGGGTGATCCACCTGGATCTCAAGGACTCCTTTGCGAAACTTTCGTGGGCGAGCGTGTGCCGCAATTTGTTCACCAACGATTTGATCCCAGACCAGCCATGCCTGGTGGCGTGTGATCTGTTCACCAAAACCAGGCTTACCCAGCATTTCTTTGATGAGAGAGTTAACTTTCTGGGCTTTTTTCATCGGAGCGCGGTCTGTCTTTTTCATGAGATGCTCCGCTTTTTGATGCGGCTGCCAAGAATCTGTCCAGTGACAGCACAACCTAGAGTCAGGGGGATCCATTGCCAACTGAAGCCAAAATAGTTACGGAGCATAACTATAAAAGGGATTGAAAGGTGGATTAAAAAAAACCATGTCAGTGAATATTTACGGCTGGTCTCACGCAGGTAACCGAGTGGAATGTTGCTGGATAACGCAAAAATAAGAAGGATAGAGAGGTTCAAGATCTGATCTGATGACAAATTCGTGGTCCTTTTGTGGGCTTTTATCTACTTGAGGCCTATTATAAACAAACTTACTCTACCTGTTCAGAGCTTGATCTGTCAATTTTGATGAGGCTATGAATAGCTCTTGCATGAGAATCACAAACATGGCATGATGCGCGGCCGGGCTGAGCCGTAGAACTAATAATGTAGAAACGGGATAGCAAAATGGTCAAAGAAGGGGATTGTGTTGCAATCTTTCACTCGATACAAAGGGTGATGAAAGCAGAAAAACAACTCCTTGAACAAGAGCTGGATATTCTGCTGATCCCTGTTCCGCGCCGCTTAAGTGCCGACTGTGGAATGGCGATCAGGTTTTCGTTGGAATCTTTAGAACAAATTATTTCAGCTCTGGATCAGATAAATATGCAGATAGCTGAGATTTGGCTGATGCGAGATGGTGAATTCGAACAAATTGGACTGAAAGAAGCTGATCTTTAAACGCTTTTTTCTTGACATCGTTAATTACTGTTTAATATTCTTATTATTTCGTGAATTTTCACATAGGGAACTATGTTTGATACACTTTCAGATAAACTGGACTCGGTTTTTAAGAAGTTACGCGGCCACGGTCGTCTAACCGAGCAGCATATCAAAGAGACTATGCGTGAAATTCGGCTGGTGTTACTTGAGGCCGACGTTAATTTCCGTGTCGTTAAGAGTTTTATTGCGAGCGTAAGTGAGCGTGCTTCAGGACAAGATGTTCTGAAGAGCTTGACACCTGCTCAGCAGGTTATCAAGGTTGTCCGCGAAGAACTGGCTGATTTAATGGGAGAAGGAGAGGATAACTCTCTTAATCTTGCTGTTAAACCGCCGGTTCCTTTAATGCTCTGTGGTTTGCAGGGTGCCGGTAAGACGACATCCTGTGGTAAGCTGGCATTAAAGTTACGACGTGAAAAGAGGAATCCACTTTTGGTTCCTGCAGACGTTTATCGTCCCGCTGCGATTGAGCAGTTGAAGACGCTTGGTCGGCAGATTAATGTTGATGTCTTTAGTTCTGATATCAGCCAGAGCCCTGTAGACATCTGCACTAAAGCTCTTGAATACGCCGAATTGAACGGCTTTGATACTATTATCCTTGATACTGCAGGTCGATTACATATTGATTCTGAGTTGATGGATGAGCTCAAGCAGATCGTTGCAAAGGTTAAACCACAGGAAATTCTGTTTGTTGCTGATGCGATGACTGGACAAGATGCCGTCACAGTTGCTGCCAGTTTTGATGAACAGCTCCCATTAAGCGGGGTCATACTGACTAAGCTTGATGGTGATGCACGTGGTGGTGCAGCACTGTCAATCAGAGCTGTGACCGGCAAACCGATCAAATTAGTCGGTATGGGGGAAAAGCTTGATGCTCTTGAGCAGTTTCACCCCGATCGTATGGCACAACGTATTCTTGGGATGGGCGATGTTCTCAGCCTGATAGAAAAAGCCCAGGCAGCTGTTGATGAAGATGATGCCGCAGCAATGGAAAAAGCGCTGCGGAAAGATGGTTTTACGTTGGAAACCTTTCTTGAACAAATGCAGATGGTCAAGAAAATGGGTTCCATTGATTCAATCTTGAAGATGATACCTGGTGCAGGAAAAGCAATGAAGCAGGCACAGGGAATGCAACTTCCGGAAAACGAATTGAAAAAGATAGAAGCGATTATCCGTTCGATGACTCCTAAGGAGCGTACGGATCATCGTATCCTGAATGGCTCTCGGCGTTTGCGCATTGCAAATGGAAGTGGGACACGAGTTCAGGATGTCAATCAGTTGTTGAAGCGTTTTGTTGAAGCGCAAAAGATGATGAAAAAAATGCAGAAAATGGGTCCGAAAGGGCTCAAAGGGATGCTTGGCCGGGGTGGTCAACTTCCTTTTTGATTGAATAAAAGTAAGGCAGTAATTAACCTACCTGTTCAAT
>JDSF01000313.1_pt1 | contig 22986 bp, 33 predicted proteins | sample 199441 | NCBI WGS metagenome assembly JDSF01 (sample SAMN02592751, study PRJNA231836) | bioreactor metagenome | isolation source: continuous culture bioreactor denitrification-DNRA | place: Germany: Bremen
GTACACATAAAAGACAACGAGGGTCGTTTCCTGACGGTGAATGAGAATCTTTGCCGAATCCTCTCCTGTGACGAGTCTTCGCTCCTCGGTAAACGGATTGAAGAGGTAGCAAATCGCGATTTTGCTTCCTTGATGGTAGAGAGTGATCAAGAAGCATTGAATGAACAGAAAACAGTGGAGAAGGAAACCCGCTGGAAAGAGAGCTGTATAAGACAACAAAATTCCCTCTGCTGCTTCCTGAAGGTACTATTGGACTTGGAGCCTTTGCTGAGGATATAACTGAACAAAGATACCAAGAGCAAATACTCAGGGAAAACGTAAAACGAACTGCCGCTTTCTCACATCTCCTCTCTTCCTCCATCAAGGACCCAGAGAACCAGTTGGCTCATGCTCTTGAAGCAGTCTGTTCAATCAATGGAAGTGCGATAGGCATACTACTCGTTATTGAAGAGAAAACCGGAGTGATAACCATTGAAGCTGTAAGTGAAGCAGCCCCTCTCCATGAACTGCGTCAAAAAAACAAGGTCTGGTAATCCCCTCTTCAATCACTGACCACTACTTGAGCCAGAAGTACGATGCAGCATCCTTGATCATTAATGAACAGGTGGATGAGGAACCGATTCTCTCATATATTACTGGCAAGAAAATCACTGTTAAGAATCTTCTTGTTTGCACCTGCATGGCAGGGGATACGTTTTCCAGTATGCTTCTGCTTGCTGATAGCCGTAGCGGCTATAACGAAACAGAAGGGTATCAGATCCAATTGCTCTTCTCTGGAATTTGGGCAAATATGCATAAAGCACAGAATGCGGCAGCACTGGAAGCGAGTCAAAGAAACCTTAGGCTGATCCTTGATTCTACAACTGAGGGCATTTTTGGCACCGATGATGCAGGACATTGCACTTTCTGCAATGCAAGTTGTCTTACCTTGCTTGGCTATACGGATGCACAGCAGTTGCTCGGGAAGAACATGCATCAGTTGATCCATTACAGTACCAGGGAAGGTCTCCCTATAGATGAAGAGACATGTCCAATCAGGTCCTGCCTTTCCACAGGAGAGGGTATTGCAATGGAAAATGAAGTATTCTGGAGAAAGGATGGTTCCTGTTTCGATGTGTTGTGCTACTCCCACCCACAAATACAGGATGACACAATTACAGGGGCTGTGATCACCTTCTTGGACAATACTGAAAGAAGAAGGAATCAAGAGAAGATTGCATTTCTCTCTCTACATGACCAGTTGACAGGTCTCCATAACCGCACCTATGCGGACGAGGCCATGGTGAGGCTCGATACGGAAGATCAACTTCCGCTTTCGATCATCATAGGTGATGTAAATGGCCTAAAACTGACCAATGATATTTTTGGACACGCCATGGGAGACAAACTGCTTCAGAGTATTGCCAGAAGCCTTCGATTGTCATGTAGGACCAGTGATGTTGTCAGCAGGATTGGAGGTGATGAATTCTTGATCCTACTGCCTCATACTGATGGGGATGAAGCCAGTCGGATTATGAAACGGATAGAGGAACATCTGGATCATGATGGGATACGTTCAGGGAAACGCAGCATTGCTCTCGGTAGCGCAACAAAGACATCTGTACAGCAAAAAAATTCAAGGAATTTTTGACCAGGCAGAGGATCAGATGTATCGCAGGAAGACACTTCGCAGATCAGAAACACAGAAACAACAACTGCATGACCTCAGTGAGATACTCTACGAGAAGGCTCCTGGGGAGCGTTTACACGCAATCAAAGTACAACAACATGCTGAGCGTTTAGCCTCCCTCCTGCATCTCAATGATGAAGAAGCAAGCAAACTTAAACGTGCAGGGTTCTATCATGATATTGGGAAAGTAGTACTGGAACCACAGGTAATTACCTCAAAAAAAACCGGACTACATTGGTACAAGAACGCTACAGGGAACATGTCAGCGCCGGATATCGGATCCTCAACATGTTTGAGGAGACTGTAGATTTAGCCCCCCTGATCCTTCATCATCATGAGTGGTGGGACGGAAAAGGCTATCTGAAGGGGTTACGAGGTTCTGAAATTCCCTATTTTTCCCGGCTCTTGCGTTTGGCTGAAGTCTGGGAGAGAGAGCATCTGGATCTAGCAACTAAAGAACAAATAGAGAAGACCCTTACAAAGCTCGCCGGATTTGAGGTTGATCCACACCTCGTTGGACGTATACTCAGCGCCTTATAGAAGCAAAACCGCCCGACCTTGGTGTAGTCTCGTACCAGAGTAGTAAATCAATGCCCCACTCTTTGCCCCCATCATACACACGTATCATCCTGATTCTGCATCCAAACCAACGATGGTAACCCAGTGCCAGGAGTCAAGATTCATGACATCTCCGTGATGAAGATTGAGGAATGCCACCGGCTGGTCCAGTAAGAGGCTCTCCTTGATGAATTCAACAACCATCGAAAATGGAGGACGCACCTCTCTGGATTTTGGGAGTGACATACTCACTACTTCCCCATCGATGTGTTGCTCAGGAAGTGCGGTGGAAAGTCCCTTGGTAAACTGGCTGACCAAATGCACTCCCATCAAGGTGGGGTTACATGAGCCCAGAGTTTTTGCATCAAGGCAACCATCTGCCCTGATCAGATGCAGCTATCTCTCCTTGTCTTTTTTTCCAAGGTTATACAATACGAGATGGCTGGCTGTGGTTGGTCCACACCCTGCCCGTCTCTGCCAAGACTGAGGAAACCACTCTTGGTCAGCTCCATAGTATACTGTTTCACCCGTGCGAATATGCAGATATTCGGGATGCTTCAGAGACAGCAATGATGCCCTCACAATGGTTTCTCCTATCTAACAGTACCATACGGCCAATTGATAATACCACCGAAGTCATATACCGAAGTGTATCCCTGTTTTACTAAGGATTTGGATGCACTGGCACTTCGTGACCCACTCCTACAATAGATTAGCAACGTCTGGTCCTTGTCAGGGACCAAGGAGAGGTCTCCCGCTTCAATTGACTGCAAGGGAACATTGATGGCGCCTTGGATGTGTCCTTCGGCATACTCCCCTGGTGTTCTTACGTCGACGACGATAAGATCCTGCCTCTCTTTCATCATGGAAAAGGCGGCTTCAGCAGTAATCTTCTCATATGAGCCACTATCTGGCTGTTGTGTTTTCCAAATCACCCCTACCACAACGACAAGGAGGATAAGTGTAATAATTAATATCTTACTCATTTACTAGGTTCTCCTATATCTAAGATGACGAAAACTCATCTCAACGTCAAGACAGAACAAGGACCGGATGGATTATTCCCTCCGGTCCTAAATTTACGGAAAGAGAAACTACTCTTCTGAGATTTCCTCTTCCAGCAGTGCATCAAGATAGGAAAGCAACACTTCTGCCTTGATCAAATCAGATTCAGCGCTGGCCTTCTCCAATTCAAACTGCCGTTCCAGCTCTTCGGCCTGCTGTTTATATGCATCCTTAAGATTCTTCACCGGGTAGGAAGCAAGTACATAGACCGTCCCATCGGGTGCGTTGTAATACTCTTCAATGGAAACACCCCGTAAGGCAATATTCACCGTCTGTACACTGAGGTTCTGAAGAACCTCCAACATCTGCTTGGTCCTCAACACTTCCCCAGATTCCTCGACAAATGTGACCAGAGCGTTATCCACGCTGGTGGATGCCCATCGACCGATAGCATCCCGGGCAGCCGACTCAGCTCGCATCTTGCTCAGCTGCGGGGTGGATTGTTTTGCTGATCCTACCTCATAGTGCAAAGATCGGCTACTCTTGGGAGGGTGCGTAGTCCAATAGGGGGATCCATCTGCATTGGTCTTTGGGGTGATCGCGCATGAGGCTGCAAGCAGTATGCATAAAAGACTTACCAACATGATTCGTTTCATAGCGATTTTCCTTATTCCAGACTGGCAGCAAGGCTCCAATAGGTATCAGTTTCCTTTTCATAGTAACGAGCTATGATGGTAAAACCCTTGAGCAAGCCACGCTGAGCCTGGTAGAGCGAGCGCTCCATCAGTTCGTTTTCTGTTGTCACGTTCTCGATTGAATAGGCGTGTTCAGTCTTCAGATCGAGAAGATTCTGAGCAGCGGCAAAATCGGCTGCCTCCAATGAATTGTTGAGAAAGTAATGACGTTTTGCAGAACCGACACCAAAGCAATACCCTTCTACCTTGGGATAAATAGTAAGCCATGTCGGTTTGCCTTCCTTGTTGTACTCACTCTCGTAGACACGTGCCTTGGCATCTTCCTGGCTATTTTTCACCACCACGACAGCACCAGCGTCAGGGTCGAAGTGGACTTCCAAGATCTCGAGTTGGTTGATGGTTTCAGCCATCGCTGTATCATCAAAGAAGGCGGCTTCATCCTTAGCGAAGGACTGCAATCCCTTGTCTGAGCGATAGGAGGTCACGAGCCTGCTATCCAGCGCAAGGGCCTGCTTGATATGTATGGACCTCGCCGCTGAGAGGATTGCTTCACTAACCATTCTCTCTTGTGTTGAATATGGCCCAGAGAGCCCCACATAGACATTTGAGGGATAACTGCTCACATCCAGGTAGGAAAGAGCATTAGCCTCTGCTTGGGGGGGGACACTGGTGGTGGTGCAACCAAAGAAGAGCAACACCACCAGAAAAATTATAGCCACTACATATTTGGGTACTGACAAACTCAGTTAGCTCCCTTCAATAAGTTGGCGAATGCTTCTTTCATCTTGGTGTTGGCGGCCTCGGCAGCCTCACTCTCGACAAAGGCCTCTGCAACGGCTTCTGAAGCTGGCTCAAAATTTTGCTCGATGTTGGCAATAGGAATGGAACAAAGCACCCATACACCATTTTCAGCATCGACCCAGACTTCTTCTGTGCTAACACCTGAGAGAGTTGCCTCTGCTACCTGTTGGCTGATCACTTCCATTGCATCGAGAGCCTGGCGATTATCACCGCTGCCTGCATCGTTGACGTAGGTGACCACCACTTCCTTGACCTGAGTACTGATCCAAGCGGCAATCTTGTTCTTTGCCTCAACGGTAGCGCGCTTGATTGAATTCTGCTTGTCACTCATCTTGCCGTATCCGGTCTCAAAGTGCATATCCTGGGTTGAAACAGTCTTGTAGACCCATTCCGGCTGGGGGATACCCTCAGCACCAATTATTACTGGACGGGCAGGTTCGACAGGCTCGGCAACCTTTGCAGTGGCACAACCGGTCATGGCAAGTGCGAGCATCGCGAGCACCAGAATCGTTAGCATCTTTTTCATATTATCCTCCAACTATGTTTCATCCCCAAGCGTTTCCAGCATCAGGGTAAAGAATCCATCAACACCAGATGAGCTTGCTGCTTTCAAAGCCTTTGCAAGAGCATCCCTCTCAGACATAGCCGCTTCCCTATCAGCCTTCTCATAAGAGACATAGACCTGCTTGCTGTCCTTCAGCTGTACAGCCAAGGTATACCGAGCATAAGCATAGGGACTGCCCTCCATGGTAATAGGCTCTACGGTGTACCAGACATCCAATACTGCATAGGGATTCTGCGCACCGGTCGCAAACCCCCCTTTCCTGTAGCCCCTGTTCGAATGCGGCCTTGAGCACAGGAGAGGCACTTCCATTCTCAGAAATCTCCACCGCAATGGAAATTTCCTGTGCCAGTGCTGATAATGCACGATCGATGGGAGCAAGCACCTGCATCTGTGGCTGCTTAAGCAACACCTGCAATTGGTTGTATAGGGCTTGTTGTTGCTTTGCCAACTCTCGTGTCTCACGAAGGAGCACATACTCTCCAAGCAGGGTATCAGCAGAGGCAGAGCGCATTTTCAATTGTGTGATGGAACTACCCAACTCAGCAATTTGTTTCTGGTAAAGGGAGGCAGTACGCTCACGATGGAGTGCAACACGTGCATGAACCCTGCCCAGTTCGTCGGTATAGACATTTACGACTTCAGAACCGATGATCTGATCGGTTTCACTGGTAACACTGCCAAAATCCATCATCTCAGAGGCTTCAGTAAAAGTTACATTCCCGAGTGTATCAGTGGCTGCAGTAGAAAGACTACTTACTTCAGTAACTGAGCGTACCTGGGCATTGAAAATCTGGGACAAGCTGGCAAGTGCTGCATCAACAGCTTTCTGTCGGGTGGAACCTGAACCAACCGCACAGAGGTAGGTATCTTCATTATAAGCCTTGTCATAGGGGTGGTCGATCCAAGAAGGAACCTTGGAGGATCCAAAAGATGTACAGGAAACACCCATCACCAATAAAAGCAATACAGGTACCACAAGATAGTTTCTCATGTACCCTCCTACAGTTTGTATTTGCTCTGCTTGATGAGCTTCTTGATTGTCTCTTCTCCAACCCACACTTTCTTGTTGGTCTCAATATCGATCAATTCAGCTGAAACATAGTAGGTCCTGACCATCTGTCCACCGCTCTGGTCGAGATTGGTTCTCACTGATCCTTGTAAGAGGTAATCAGCTCCAATTTCTTTTCCGAGCGCTTTTGCTGTTTCCTCGCTTGCAAAGAACTGTTGTTCTTCACGTTCTTCCCTAACCGATGCACGGAAACTCTGGTCAGCAACCATGTCTACTTTTCCTGAATTGATGAGTGCCATTTCATACCGTTTGGATATAATCGAGGTATCAATATGCTCACTGCTCCGGTTAAGGAATGTTCCTACGATGACCACTGGATTGTCCCCAGGATGCGCCATCTTATATTGCGTAATCCATGGAGAGGATAGACTGGAGTCAACCAGTGCCTCTGCCACGATACGAATGTCGGTGTCGTTCCAATTCCCACTCAAGTCAATATCGGTATCAGCACTTATACGACTGACCGATACGGGAGACTGACATGAGAGCAAGAGAACAGATAACAGCACCATAAATAGGCCGTAGAGGCTTAAACGTTTCATCACAAATCTCCTTCACATTCCGCTTCGGTATACGCAACAGTGTAGCAGACTCATCATCACTTGTGTAGGAATCATTGGTACGAAAAATGATACATTCTACATTTTTTTTAGCGATTCATTATTGCGCCATGCATAACCCAATGCTACATTGTGCCCATACAGGAATAGGAAGGATGCAATGAAATACCGCAAAAAAAATGTAACATACGGGTTGCTTTTCCCGCTCCTTCTTATACTCATTGTGTTGCTCGGAGGATGTACTTCCTTCATGGACATTTCAGCAACTCAGTCACTCTACAAGGGTGCCAAGTATGAAGGAGCATACGAAAGTCTTTTATTGGAAGCCCCTTCCCTTCTCAAGAAACAGGGCCCTATCATTGTCAACTATGACCTCGGCATTCTCTCACGCCTAAGCGGAAACTATAAGGATTCCAACAACTACTTCAGTGAATCCGAACGACTTATCTGGGAAGCTTATACAGAGAGTGTTTCGGGAAACATCGCATCATTCCTTGTCAACGACAACACCAAAGCCTACCAAGGTGAAGAGTATGAGGATATGTATCTCAATGTATTCAAAGCCTTGAACTATATGCACCTTGGCGAAACTGAGGCTGCTTTGGTAGAGCTCAATCGGAGTATTGAGAAACAGACATTCCTAAAACAGAAGTATGAGCAGTATGAAAGGCAAGTATCTGAATATGCGAGAGATGAAGGCTTGAACACCCCTGAGGTCCAAACCTATGCAACCTCCTTTTCTACCAGCGCGCTTTCCAATTACCTGAGCGCATCGGTTGCTCAGTCGCTTGGAGAGGACAATACCCTGCACTATGCCATCGACCAGGTCCGTCATGCCTTCTCCTCCCAGCCATCGCTGTATCCATTCCCGCTCCCTTCTGTTGTTGCAATTAAGGAAGATCCATTTCCACATGACAAAGGACGAGTTCAACTGGTCTCCTTCAGTGGCCAATCCCCGTTGAAAGAAGAACGCATGGAGAGGGTGTATGTTTCCAGATACAACAGGGCAAAGATTGCCTACCTGTCCTCGTCGGAGGCTATTCCCAGGTACAAGCTGTCAGGGTTTCCATCGAAGGTCAGGGAAAAATCTCCCTACAACGAATTGAGTCGATCAGCAATATAGCCATTGATACTTTCAAAACAAAGAGTGAGCTGATCAAAATGAAAGCAATTACGCGGGCAATGGCAAAGGCAGTGGGGATTGCCCTTTATGACGAGTATGCAGCACAGGATAACAATGTAACTGCAGGGGAAGAGCTCTTGGGAATGATTTTCCGCATCGCTCGAGATGTAACAGAGAGTGCTGACGTACGTAGTGCCCACTTCCTCCCTTCCGAGGCTTGGGTGGGATATGTGGATTTGCCTGAAGGGACCTACACCATAACCACAGAGTTCCTGAATGCATCAAACCAGGTACTCCACCGTAGCCCAGGAAAAACTGTGCAAGTCCAGGCAGGGGCCTTGCATGTTGCAGAAGCATTCTGTCCTCTTTAAAAACACTCCTCCTGACGAGAGGAAGAGTGTAATAGAACAAGTTATTGAGGATATCTATGACTCCTCATCCTCATCGCTTTCATAGCGATCATCGTCGCCCAAATCATAATCAGTGGACTTTCGTGATACCTTGTTTGGCTTCTTCTTCTCATCAAGGTCCCAATCGAAGCTCATATCAAACTCAGTGGGTCGTCTGATTGTTTCTCGTGCATGTCTTCTCATAGTCAATCGCTCCTTTCTTAACGAAAAACCAATTGAGGTACAAACATCCCTCAGTTATTACCATCATACTACAAGAAGAAATCGTCAAGTCTACTTAGCCCCTGCAAGGAGAAACTCCTTGATTTGATTGAATACCAACTCCTTCTCCCTCTCCATCAGAACCTCATGTCTCATCCCATCGAAGACAACACAACTGATGCGCTCATACCCGATTCGCTTCAAGGATTGTTCTGTATCAGCCAGGCCTCGCTCCCCCCTGGAATGATCATCCTTCCCGGTGATCGAGAGGATGGGAATATCACTCTTGGTTGGATGAAAAAAGGACCAGTCATGGAGGCGCTGTAAGGCATCAAAAATGGTATAAATAGATTGCAGTTGATACTTGAAGTTTTTTTCCTGTATGGATCATGAAGACGCTCTTTTACTACCTCTGGATCAGAACAGACCCACTTCAAGTTGGCTGATGTGGTGAGTTTGGTGGAAATCATTCCGTACCCATGGGGTGTAAACAGAAGCATTAAAAGTCTTACGAATGCCTTTCCCAGTGTTATACCCCGGACATAGCTGGGGGGGGTGCCGGTCATGATAAGACCGACGATTTCATGGTCGTAGGAACCAAGGTAGAGTCTTGCAATCATGGAACCAAAAGAGTGGCCAAGCAAGAAGAGCGGCAAGTCGGGATACAGATCCTTCAGAAAACAGGTAATAACATGCTGATCTTCCACCAACACATCCACACTTGGCATGTATCCTCTGACAAAATGAGCGTCCACTGAATCTCCATGTCCTCTCTGGTCGCTTACCAGAACACAGTATCCGGCTTCCTGCAGAAACCTGGCCACTTGCTCATAACGACTCTTCACCTCGGCTGCCCCATGGATGATCTGGACGATCCCTATGGGAGAAACAGGTCTGTATAAGACACATGAGATAAAAAAAATCCATCAAATGAGGGTACAAGCGTTGGCTCCATGTGCACAGTATTATCCAATAATACTATGAAAACAAGCAGAAAAGGACTCTATGCTATGGTTAGGGAGGAACTGTCCACCAATTCAAGAATGTAAATGTAGAGATTTTGGGGAACAGGATGGGTAAGTGCAAACCGCATCATTACTACTGAAAGAAGCTTGTCTCAAGGCTCGCCAGTAACCGTCCATCTTGTATTGTACTCATGACAACAAGTGTTCAACTTTTTTGTACGATAGGAATATCTGCCTCTGCCCAGTCGATCTGCCATAACTCTTGTTTTTTTTCAACCAACGACTTGATTGATGTTCGTGTAACTGGATTGTACCTTCCAATATGTTTCCCTCATACGCGTGCATGATGATGAAAAAAATCCTGGATACTGATGCTCCACCCTTATCAGGTAACGTTGTACTTCAATGGAGACTCCAAGCTCTTCCTGGATTTCTCTCACAAGTGCTTCCCGTCCAGTCTCACCTACTTCCAATTTCCCTCCAGGGAACTCCCACATGCCTCCAAGAGGTCCTTGGTTCTTCCGCTGGGCAGCAAAAAAACTCGGTTATTTTCAATCAATACCAATGCGGCTACTTCTAGCTGTTTCATGGCATAATCCTAGCAGTAGAGGGTGCATTTGACCAGTGAAAAAATGTACTTTAAGTAGAGGCTGTTCACTCATTGCACGAATTTTCTCTTACATTTTGCAAAAAATGTTTAATTGCAGTTACTCATTGATTGACATTCCGCCTTGGCCATGTTAGTGTGCAGTTGCTTTGATTTTTTGCGTTGCAGCTAGTCCCTTACCCTCTCTATGTTCGTGTTCTTCATTTGAATTCCATCAGCAGACAGGTTAAACGTTCGAAACTGCGCCAAAATGAGCAAATACTTTTTTTGAGACAGGCTAAAGGCCTGTAAAGGATGCTTTGAATGGCAAAGAAAATTTATGTTGGTAACATGAGTTACAACACCAGCGAAGAGGAACTTCGTGACCTGTTCGCACAGTACGGCACCGTATTGAGTGCAAACATCATCATTGACCGTGAGACTCGTCGTCCCAAGGGCTTTGGTTTCGTAGAGATGGAAGATGATTCTGCTGCAGTTGCTGCTATCAGCCAGCTTGACGGTCAGGATTTCGGCGGCCGCAACCTTCGTGTAAACGAGGCAATTGCAAAGCCCCGCCCAAGCTACAACCGTTACTAAGCTATTGCTTTGTACAAATCAGGAACCCTTCGGGGTTCCTTTTTTTTTAGCCTATACCAGTAATTATTGCCTACTTCTCAAAAAAAATTCAAAATTTCTTAACTAATATCCTTGATTCTATCAATAGAAACATGTATGCTCCTATCCCAAGGAGACCCCAATGGAACCAGGACGATTCGGCCCCTACGGAGGCAAGTACATTCCAGAAACCCTGATGAGTGCCATCCAGGAATTGGAAACTGCTTATGACACGTTCAAGGATGATGCAATCTTCCAGAAGGAACTCAATACCCTCTACCAAAACTATGCTTCCAGACCAAGCCTCCTGACCTATGCAGAGAATGTGACAAAGGATCTAGCAGGAGCAAAAAAATTTATCTCAAACGTGAAGATCTGAATCATACAGGATCCCATAAGATCAATAATGTGCTCGGCCAGTGCTTCTAGCCAAACATATGGGGAAAAAACGGGTGATAGCGGAGACTGGTGCAGGGCAACATGGAGTTGCCACGGCGACGGTGGCAGCGCTCATGGGACTTGAATGTGAAATCTTCATGGGAAAAGTGGATTGCCAGCGGCAAGCACTCAACGTCTACCGCATGCGGTTGCTTGGTGCAACGGTTCACCCCGTAGAGAGTGGAACAAAAACCCTCAAGGACGCTGTCAGTGAAACCATGCGGGAGTGGACCAAGAGAATCGATGATACTCACTATGTTCTGGGCTCTGTCATGGGACCACACCCCTTCCCCACCATGGTGCGGGACTTCCAGAAAATCATCGGAGAGGAAGTGAGGACTCAGATACTTGCAGCAGAAGGGAAATTACCTGACTACATCATTGCCTGCGTAGGAGGGGGGGGATCGAATGCCATCGGGATCTTTCATGACTTCATACGAGAGCCATCAGTCCATCTAATTGGGTGTGAAGCTGCAGGAAAAGGTATAGACACCAGCGAGCATGCAGCAACACTTACCAAGGGAAGCGAGGGAGTCTTTCATGGGATGAAAAGTATCTTCTGCCAGAATGAAGATGGACAAATCGATGAGGTCTACTCCATCAGTGCAGGACTCGACTATCCTGGTATTGGGCCGGAGCATGCCCAGCTGTTTACCACCAAACGTGCAACGTATGTGCCCATAACAGATGCTGAAGCAGTAGATGCATTTACCTATCTCAGCCGAAAAGAGGGCATCATCTGTGCCATTGAAAGTGCCCACGCACTCGCCTATGCCATGAAGATTGCCCCTACCCTGGACAAGGAAAAGATTATAGTGGTCAATCTCTCTGGGCGGGGAGACAAGGATGTGGCAGCGATTGCCCGTTACCAAGGAGAAACACTCTATGAATGACCGTATTCAACATGCCTTCTCTGGAGGTACCGCTTTCATCCCCTTCGTGACCTGTGCTGACCCAGACATCTCACTGACAGAAGAGTTGGTACTCGCTATGGCAGATTCAGGGGCTGACCTGATCGAACTGGGCCTTCCTTTCTCTGACCCCATCGCAGAAGGGCCAGTGATCCAGCAGGCAGATGAACGTGCTCTCGCATCAGGTTTCAAGATCCACGATCTTTTCACCTTGATTGAACGACTGAGAAAACACACTCAGATTCCCTTGGTCTGCATGACCTACTTCAACCCAGTGTACAAGTATCAGAAGGATCGATTCCTCACGAGTGCAAGAGAGGCAGGACTCGACGGACTGATCATCCCCGACCTCCCCTACGAGGAGCAGGGTGAGATCAAGGATTCCTGTAAGACACATGAGATCAAGCTGATCAGTATGATCGCCCCAACAAGCAGGCAGAGGATCATCACCGTCTCTAAAAATAGTGAAGGTTTTCTCTATTGTGTAAGTTCATTGGGAGTAACGGGTATGAGAAGCAACCTTAGCGATAGTGCCAAAGAAATGGTGGAACTTGCAAAGGCACACTGCGATACTCCATGTGCTGTGGGGTTTGGCATCCATACACCAGAGCAAGCCCAACACATTGCAACCTTTGCAGATGGTATTATCGTAGGTTCTGCAATCATGAACATCGTTGGCGAGAAAGGAAGGAGCAGCGTTGAACCTGTATCCCGATACGTGAGGAGATGAAGAAAGCCATCATGGTATGATGTCTTTTTTTTGCGTAAACAGTTTCTATATATAGAAACATAAGGAGTTTGCATGCAGTTTTACCCAACACAGGAAGCAGCACTGGCCTATCAGAAGGAAGAGGGCTACCTTCCACTAACCCTCGAAATTCTTTGTGACCGATACACACCCATTACCGTGCTTTCCAGATTGAAAACAGAAAGTTCCCACTGTTTCTTGCTCGAAAGCACAGACGATCGTCAGCGATGGGGACGGTACTCCTTTCTCGGATATGACCCCCTGCTGGCCCTTTCTACTCAAGACCACATCACCACCGTACAATACCGGAATGGGAACACAGAGACATCAGGAGAACACCCTGAGAAGGTCATCAGGAGCGTTCTAGGGGAATACAAGAGTCTCCTTGTCGACAAGCTTCCCCCTTTCACCGGTGGGCTTGTGGGATACTTCAGTTATGACTATATAAAATACCAGGAGCCACATCTGCTTCTTGACTACAAGAAGGATGAGGCCTTCAAGGACCTCGATCTTATGTTCTTTGACCAGGTTATCTGCTTTGACCACTATCGACAGGTGTTAACACTCATCGTTACCTACCAGGCAAAAGAAGGGGAAAAAAGGATATGCAATAGCTCAGCAACGGTTGCTTGCAATGCTCAAGATTGTACAGAGTGAGAAGCCACTTGCACGCTTTAGCGGAGTATTGAAAGAACCACTAAGACCACTCTTCAGCAAAGATACCTATTGTTCCATGGTGGACAAGGCAAAACATCACATCAAGGAAGGAGACATTTTCCAAGTGGTGCTTTCCAACCGGTGGGAAGCTGCTTATGAAGGAAGTCTGCTAGACACATACCGGGTATTGAGAACTATCAACCCTTCCCCGTACATGTTTTACTTTTCCGGTAGTGAGATTGAGCTTGCCGGCGCTTCACCAGAGACATTGGTTAATCTCAAAGATGGTATATTGCATACCTTCCCTCTTGCCGGTACCCGAAAACGGGGAGAAACGGAGGAAGAGGACCTCGCAAATGAAAGGGATCTTCTTAGCGATGAGAAAGAGCTTGCAGAACACAATATGCTGGTCGATCTAGGTCGCAATGACCTAGGGAAGGTATGTGAGTTCGGGAGTGTTGAAGTGGAGTCCTATCTCCAGGTCCAACGGTACAGCCACGTAATGCATATTGGCTCCACTGTAAAGGGAACCATACGGAAGGATTACGATGCGCTCTCTGCCATTGCATCAGTACTTCCTGCAGGCACACTGAGCGGAGCACCCAAGCTCCGCGCTTGCCAGATCATCGAAGAACTGGAACACACCCAGCGAGGCATCTATGGAGGCGCTGTCGGTTACATTGGAAGCAATCAGAACATGGACACCTGCATTGCCATACGCTTGGCGTACCGAAAAGGCAACAGGGTGTACGTGAGAAGCGGAGCAGGTATCGTAGCAGACAGCATAGCAGAAAGTGAGTATGCAGAGTGTGAACGAAAAGCAAAAGCGGTAGAGGAAGCTTTGCAAAGAGCCTCAGGAGGTATCCTATGATCCTATTGATTGATAACTATGACAGCTTCTCCTACAACCTCTATCAGATGATAGGAACCTTGGATCCAGATATCCAGGTAATCCGTAATGATGCCATGAGCGTAGAGGAAATCGCATCACTCGGTATGCAGGCAATCATCATCTCCCCAGGTCCTGGAACCTGTGAGAATGCGGGCATCATTATCAACCTTGTTAAGCAGCTTGGACCAAAGGTTCCCACTCTTGGAGTCTGCTTGGGACATCAAGCCATCGCGACTGCATTCGGTGCTACGATCTCCTACGCAGAAACACTCTACCATGGGAAACAGTCAACCTGTGTGTTGGATACTTCCACCCCCCCCTCTTTCACAATTTAAGACGGCAAGAGAAGGTAGGCCGATACCACTCCCTGAGCGTTGACCCAAAGAGCCTTCCACCCTCCCTTGTCATGACCGGATGGACAGAGGATGGACAGATAATGGCCATACAACACAGCCAGTATCCAATCTATGGAGTGCAATTCCACCCAGAATCGATTCTCACCCATCAGGGAAAACAATGTTGAGAAACTTCATAACCTTGGCAAAACAAACCAGAGGAGCAAATCAATGATACGAGAAGCCATCAAACAACTAAGCATGAAACAGGACCTTGACTACAGCACTGCACTCTCTGTCATGCATGAAATCATGGAGGGTAAGGCAACACCGGTGCAAATGAGCAGCTTTCTCACTGCCCTCTCCCTAAAGGGTGAGACAATCGAGGAAATTACTGCATGCGCTGAGAGTATGAGAAGTCACTGTATCCGCCTATTGCATGACCTCCCTGTCCTTGAGATCGTGGGTACCGGAGGGGACCATCTCAAGACCTTCAATATCTCCTCCACCAGCAGTATCGTCATCTCCAGCATGGGAGTGCCGGTAGCGAAACATGGCAACCGAGCCGCCTCTTCAGCGTGTGGGGCTGCTGATGTATTTGAAAGACTGGGAGTGAACATTCAGGTTAATGAACAGAGAAGCAAGGCGATGCTGGATAAGATTGGGCTCTGCTTTCTCTTTGCCCAGAATTACCACATCAGTATGAAATATGTTGCACCGGTGAGAAAGGAGTTGGGGATCAGGACAGTATTCAATATTCTCGGTCCCCTGGCAAATCCTGCAGGAGCTCCTTACAACTAATGGGAGTATACGATGAGAGCCTTATCATCCCCTTGGCACAGGTGATGACCAACCTTGGGGTAAAACGGGGAATGGTTGTCTGCGGAGAAGATGGGATGGATGAAATCACCTTGACCGGAGAGACTCATATTTGTGAAGTGCAGGATGGCACCTTTACACACTACTCCATCACCCCGGAACAGTTCTCCTTGAAACGATGCAGTCAGGAGGATCTCACCGGAGGGGATGCAAAGGAGAATGCTGAGATTACCCGTTCAATACTTAGTGGCGCACTCCATGGCCCCAAACGGGATATCGTACTACTCAACAGTGGATGCGCGCTCTATATTGCAGGAAAAGCGAATACCATTGCAGAAGGTATTGAACTCGCTCGTGAAGCAATCGACAGCGGAAAAGCGATTCAGCAACTTGAGGCGTTCGTAAAGCTGTCCAACGAGGAGTAATGCATGGACATCCTTCAGACTCTCGCTGCAAGTACTGCAGAGCGGTACAAAGAAAGTGAGACAAACACCATTGAAGCACGTGCTTTCTCCTGTATTCTCCATGGGCAACCCTTCAAGCATGCAATACAGGGTTCCCGCCTTGCTGTTATCGCTGAAGTGAAACACGCATCCCCTTCTAAAGGGGTAATTGCGTCTTCCTTTGACCCTATCTCCATCGCAAGGGAATATGAGAGAGGAGGCGCCTCTGCATTGAGCGTACTCACTGAACCTACTCGGTTTTTTTTAGGTGACGATGCATATCTGTCCTCCATAGGAGAGACTGTTTCCCTTCCCCTCCTACGAAAGGACTTCATCATTACTCCCTACCAAATTCTGGAATCGCGGATACTGGGGGCCTCAGCGGTACTGCTCATCGCAGCCCTGCTTGACCATAATACCTTAGCTTCCTTCCTTGCACTTACCAGGAGCCTCGGGATGGATGCCTTGGTTGAGGTACATAATGAAATGGAGCTGGATCTGGCTCTGCAAGCAGGGTCAACCATCATAGGGGTGAATAATCGCAACCTTCATACCTTTGCAGTCGATCTTGAAACCAGCCTGCGCCTGATAGGCTCTTTCCCTACCTCAGTGACAGCTGTCAGCGAGAGTGGTATTCAAGGAAAAGAAGATGCAATACGGCTCAAACAAGCTGGATTCTCCGCAGTATTGGTAGGCGAACAACTAATGAGAAGCCGCAATCGTGCAAAGGCTATCGCGGAGTTGAGCATATGACAAAAATCAAACTCTGTGGTATGCAAAAGGAAGCACATATTGAATGGGCTAATGAAGCTGGTTGTGATTATATAGGTTTTATCTTTGCCCCAAGCCGTAGGCAGATAAGCAGAACGGTTGCAGCCAATCTACGTAAACGTGTGAGTTCTTCAATATCGGTTGTCGGGGTATTTGCTGATGAATCGATTGAACATATCGCTCGTATCGCCAACGAAGGAACAATCGACCTTATCCAGCTGCATGGCAGGGAGAACGGAGCGTACCTTGCAGATCTTCGCTCTTACTGTTCCCTTCCCATCATCAAAGCGGTGTGCAACCCCCATACTACTGAGAGGGTTCCCTTCCCAGCAGATTTTATCTTGCTCGATGGGCAAAAGGAGGTAGTGGAGAGGTGTTCGACTGGAACCAAGCCACAGGATATGATAAGCCAATCTTTCTTGCAGGAGGACTGCATACGGGTAATCTTGCCCAGGCAATCAGAAAGGTCAGTCCCTACGCAGTCGATTTGAGCAGTGGATTGGAAGAGCACGGAGAAAAGCAAAGGCATTTAATGCTACAGGCGACCGCTATCGCACATGCACTTTGAATTGATTATACGGTAGAAGACTGTATCTGCCTCATGAAGGTTGCCTCATCTACAGGTTTACTAAAGAGATATCCTTGGTAATAATCGCAGCCTATTATCTTGAGAAACTCCAACTGCTCACCTGTCTCCACTCCCTCTGCAAGCACCACAGCTCCCATCTCCTTGGCCATCAACAATACAGTTCTATAAATGGTGATGGACTCAGAATCGGGATACCGTGCGATGAATGAACGGTCAATCTTGATCATATCCGCAGGCAATTCAAGCAGGTAGGAAAGCGAACTGAACCCTGTACCAAAATCATCAATTGCCAAGGATATCCCATTGGTGTGTAAACGATCCATGATGGCTGTCGTGTTACTAAGGCTCTCAACTGCGGTGTGCTCAGTCAATTCAACTTCCAACATGGATTGGGGAATCTTTTGAGCATGAAGCTCACTGACCAAGAGGTCGGTAAGATGTACATTACAAAGTTCATCAGCACTTAGATTGATGGATAAGGTAAATTTTGGTATGGAGGAAACAATTTCTCTCCAATGTGTATGAAGGAAGCTGATTGCACGCTCAATCACAAATGTTCCCAGCAACTCAGTCAATGAAAGTTCCCTGATGAGCGGAAGGAACTCATCAGGAAAGATGGGACCAAGCTCCGGGTGAATCCACCTTATAAGAGCTTCAGCTCCAATGATTTTCCCCGTCTTGACTGAAACGAAAGCTTGGTAAGCTAAATAGAGTTGATCAGTTTCAAACACCGAGGAAAGCGCATTTCGGATAATAGTTCTCCTTTCATAGCGCATTGCAACCTGTTTATTATAGAGGAGATACCCGTGTTCTGTACCAGGAGCTACCATGTGCATAGCAATGGCAGCATTTTCTACCAGGGCATAGAGACTTGAACTTGGATCCGGATAAAGCGAAATACCTACCGATAGCGATAAGGCAAGAGAGACCCGCCCAAACAAATACGGAAGATGGAAACCGGAAAGAAGTGAAGCAACCCTCCCCTCAATCTCGGGAGCACTGCTTGTTGTATCAACGAAGAGCAGGTATGAATCAAAACCTGTGGCAAGGATGGGAAAAGTAGTGTCGATGACCTTTTCCAGAGTCGTAGCGAACCTGTTCGAGAATACGACACGTTCTCGTTGATTGAGACGCATCCCAATCTCCTTGCTATTCAGGAGTTGTATCTGCAGACAGACGAACGAATCGTCTCCTTCAGGAAGCAATACGGTTTTTTGCAAAACACTGATGGTAGTCAATGTTTTTTTTCTTGCAGAGCTGAAGCAATTCCATCGTATTCCAAAGGGAGGGACTGTATATCTCTATTGCATGGTCTCCCTGTCCCCGCATCCCTTCTACTTGTATGACTTCCATGGAACAGAGTATGCGATGCTTGCTTGCATGATACACCCAAACAGGACGAAGCTCTTTCACAGACGATTCACGTGGAAGGAGTAGATCATAACGTAGTGCCACTCCAGGCTTACCTTGTAACACTTCTTGTGAATACCCACTCAGTTCTTCGAATGCTTTGTTGCAGAAGGTGACCCTTCCATCTGGGTCATAGACAACCACACCGTTGGTTGCATAATCTGCAATGAGAGAACTGATACGCAGTTGCTGCTTATCATTTGCTCTGACCTGGAGGATTACTACAGCTGCAGATCCGACAAAGAGGACAAGAAGGGAGAGCAAGAATTTTACCAAAGGGTAATTCAACAAAAAATCCTGGGTCAAAACCGGCAATTGGCTTTTCTCATAGCTACTAACTACCGACCAAAGCCATTTGTTTGATGTAGAGAAAAAGAGCCTCTCATTGCTTCTAGGATAGATGGATTGAAATGTGTAGGCGGTATCCTCAGAATCATATGAACCAATTTTATTTCCTGCCAACAAATCTTTTACTTCTGGTTCACTAGAAAATAGATTACTACCCTCTGGATAGAGGTTACTGCAGCCCGCCTCTCCATCCATGACAATATTTCCTCGGTTGTCGATGATTCTAAACTGCAGGTCTTTCATCAGTGAGGACTGATACACCGAGAGAAATGAGAGTAGATAACAAGCATCATAATCAATGGCAATGATACCAACCAATTTTGAGCCCTGGTACACTGGAAGAGCCAGAGTGAGTAGTGAATTCCCATCTGGCTGAGGAAAAAAAATATCTGAGATATAGAGAACACCAGGGATAGGGTTCTCGTTTCTTGGACCATCTTACTCTTTGTTTCGCTTTGCAACAGATCCTGTACTCCCAACAAGCTTACCATACCTTCTGCATTGGTATCTGCTTGGGCAAGCAACACCCCCTGCTCGTCAAGAAGGCGTTGATGTAGGATGTACTGTTTTTTGTTTGCTGATACGAACCAGTAGATTTGCGACCTCCTGCAAGGTCTCTTCATCCGGATGCTCTCTATATGCACTTAATTCATTGGAATTGTGGACTACCAAGAGATCGGAAACAAACTGACCGAACGCATTTTCTACCTGATTTGCTATAACAGAGGTGCCACGTTCCTGTTCTGCCTGAAGACGTAACCTGACTTGGTCGCGCAACGATGTTTCATATCCTCTCAGCAAGAAAAGGATAAGAATTGCCACTGGCATCACAAACAACAGGATGTACCGAACAATTCTCGCTACGGTCTTGCGCTGTAATCGCATCATTGCTCCCTTCAATTCACATAAGAAGCCTACCATAGGGAGAACCAAAGAAAAAGAGAACTGTTACTACTTATTAAGAGATATTTGTACTTAGTATCAAGAATCAGATACTATATCTAGTCCTGCGGCCCAACATGCTCGTTTCTCCTCATAGCTGAGTGTATAGGCAGGACTGGTGGAAGGCATGCTTAGAAAAAGGCAGGATTCAGGAATATAGGACACAAGACGCATGTAGAACTCCTGTGCTTTTTTCCCATTGAACAGTACTCTCTTGATAGCAGGGTGATCTTGGAAGAATTGTTTAAAATCATTGGGTATCACCTCTGTATAAGCAGAATCCGCAGAACCTTTCCTCTCGAAGGCTGAGAGAACGTCCCACAGGGCAATATCATGAAAAAGCAGCAAATCCCACTTCTGCTCATAGTTTTCGATGTCACCTTCAAGCAGATCACTCATGATTGGCCAGAAAGCATTCCTTTCATGGCCATAGTACTGCTGTTTCAAGGCAGATCTGACGCTGGGTCCAGTGCCCAGGATGAGCACGGTACTTTGAGGACTTTCGATCGGGGGGGGAAATCCGTGCAACATGAAATACTCCTATGGATTATGCCACATTCTATCTGCTGGCTACCCTTGCGTCAATTGTACAGAATTTAAAGACGTGATACTGTACTCCATCATGGATAGCAATCTTATTCTCGGGCAGTTACTTGCTCTCGTCACCGCTGCTTGCTGGGCTCAGAATTCCATCATTTACCGACATCTGGGAAAACAGGTTGGTTCTGATGCTGTAGCTCACATCCGCATGTGGTTGGCCCTACCAGCCATCGTCTTGCTTACCTATGCGATCGAGGGCGTCTGGTTTCCTCTTCACCTTTCTGCGCGAACATACTTCTTCATCTTGACCAGCGGAGCGCTAGGATACTTTATTACCGATAAGCTGCTCTTCCAAGCCTATATACTACTGGGAAGCCGGGAATCGATGGTGATCATGACCCTCTCACCAGTAGTTACCGCAATCTTTGGTTTCTTTCTTTTCTCTGAAAGACTGAACGGCATCCAGGTCCTGGGAATCCTAACCACAATTCTAGGGGTATTGTTGATGGTCTTACTCGACCGAAAGCCCCTCCTCGCCCAACAAGAGCAGAAAGATCGTTCCACAGGCCTGCTCTTTGCCATTCTTGCCTCAATTTTGCAATCTGTCTCATTTCTCATGGCCAAATTCGCGATGGACGAGACCGGTCCCGTTTCAACAAACCTACTACGAAACCTTGGGGGTCTTTCCATTTTCATCATCTACAACTTCTTTTTTTTAAGAAGAATGGAAAACAACACCTGGCACTATTGAAAAAGCCACGGCTCTTCTTCATCCTACTTTTTGCGGCACTTGCAGGCCCTGTTTTGGGGATGACGAGTCAAATGAAGGCATTTACCTTGGCACCGGTCGGGATTGTAACCACCATCACGCAAGTTACCCCTATCCTTCTCCTCCCCTTTGACCGATTCATTCTTCATAAGAAGGTTTCCCTTGCAAGCCTTGGAGGCACATTTCTCTCCATCGCGGGGGGTTGCAATACTGTTTCTTGCTGCCTGACCCATCTTGCCTAGGTATCCGCTTTTCGCTACGCTCAAAGTATGAATGTACTCTCATTGGAATCGGTCTCAAAGACCCTCAAAGACGACCCGCTGTTTCAAGATGTCAGTTTTGGATTGGAAGAAGGTGACCATGTTGCCTTGATCGGTCGAAATGGAGAAGGTAAATCTACCTTTCTCAGGATTCTCGCCGGAGGTATCATCCCAGACAGCGGAACCATCGCAATGAAAAATGGTACCGATTTGGTTATGTTGGAACAGGGAGTACAATTTAGGGAGAAGGAAACAGTTTCGTCCTATCTCCTGCAAGGAAGCGGTATGAGAATTGCCGCTTGGAATGCATATCAGCATGCTGTTTCACACCCGGAAGATGAAGCCAATCTCATCAGGCAGAGTGAATTGATGGAAAGCCTCGATGTATGGAACCTCCAGAGTGACTATCGCTCCCTGCTCGGTGAGCTTGGACTCTATGACATTATGGATTCCCCAATGGCTACACTCTCAGGAGGTATGCAGAAGAAGGTGGCTATAGCCCGTGTTCTCGCTTCCCGTCCGACCATGTTGCTTCTCGACGAACCAACCAACCATCTCGACATTGAAACGATTGAATGGATGGAGTCCTACCTGAAAGGTAGCCCTGCTACCATCATCCTGGTTACCCATGACCGTTATTTTCTCGATACCGTCTGTTCTACGATTCTTGAATTGGATGGAGGGCAGATGTATCTCCACCCTGGTTCTTTTGCCGATTACCTTGCCCGACGTGAACAGCGAATCGAGAGGTTGCAAAAAAGAACAGGATAGACTGAGTACCATCCTCAGGAGAGAACTTGCTTGGCTTAGGCGTGGACCGAAGGCCCGTACAGGAAAAGACAGCGGCAGAAAGGACCGCATTGAAGCCATGCTGGCAAACCAAGCCATGGTTGGGGACCAAGCACAAAAAAAATCCTTCCAATCGGCAAGCAGAAGATTGGGAAAAAAAAGATCCTTGAAGCAAAACACCTCAGCAAGGCTTTCAGCGGAGAGCCTGTCGTTACTAATTTCTCATTTTCCTTTACCAAAGGGAAGAAAATCGGGGTGGTAGGGCCGAACGGAAGCGGAAAAAAACCACCCTATTGGATTTGCTTTGCGGACATCTTGCAAGCGATAGCGGCTCTCTTGATATTGGGGTGAACACCATTTTTGCCTATTACGACCAGACGGGCAGAAATCTTGAAAGCGAGAAAACCATTCTTGAATATGTGGAAGAGATTGCTACACAGGTAGTGCTTGGCCCCTCACAGGTAGTGAGTGCTGCAAAGTTCCTGGAGCTCTTTGGGTTCCCC
>JDSF01000314.1_pt1 | contig 22903 bp, 33 predicted proteins | sample 199441 | NCBI WGS metagenome assembly JDSF01 (sample SAMN02592751, study PRJNA231836) | bioreactor metagenome | isolation source: continuous culture bioreactor denitrification-DNRA | place: Germany: Bremen
CTGGGGTGAGGGGACTTGATCAAGGAGATCGAGGCAGTCACTGATGCTGAAGTTGATGCACAGATGGAAGCCTACAGAGAGAAATATGAGTTTTCTACCAAAGATTTGGAAACTGTTCGTTACCAGGCTCGAGAAGAGGTCGCAATGCGTCATTTCTTCGAACGAGAAGGGATTTCTGCTTTCTCAAATACATTCGAAGACCTACAAGCAATGCGTCAGTTGCCAGGTCTGGCAAGCCAGGATTTGATGGCTGAAGGGTATGGCTATGGTGGTGAAGGGGACTGGAAAGTTTCTGCCATGACCAGCTTGGTAAAGAGAATGACCGAAGGAATGAAAGGCGGAACTACCTTTATGGAGGATTACACCTACCATATGGAAAAAGGCAATGAGCTTTCTCTTGGAGCTCATATGCTTGAAATCTGTCCTTCCATCACCAATGAGAAAGCACGAATCGAGGTACATGAACTTGGTATCGGAGGAAAAGAACCTCCAGCCCGTCTTGTATTTGAAGGGCATCCAGGAAACGCAATACTTGCCTCCTTGATCGACATGGGTGGTCGCTTACGACTTATTGTGAATGAGATCGAGGTGGTGAAGCCTATCTACAAAATGCCGAACCTTCCTGTTGCAAGAGTCATGTGGAAACCCGAACCTGATTTGTACCAGGCAGCACATCTATGGATGCTCGCAGGCGGTGCCCACCATGCAGTGCTGAGTTATGATGCCAATGCAGAGATGCTTGAAGATTGGTGTGAAATCATGGGTATTGAGTTTGTACATATCCATAAGGATGTTACCGTTGCTTCAATGAAGCAGCAGTTGTTCCTTTCCGATCTTGCTTGGAAGCTCAAGTAATAGAAATAGGAAGTAAGGAATAAGAAGAGGTCGACTCCGAAAGGAATCGACCTCTTTAATGCATTTATGCTCTCAGTTATTTTAGATGAGCTACTGCAGCCTTTTCAACAGGAAGACCCTGCTTGTATCGTGCAAGGAATGCATTGAAGCCAGCAATATCCTCTTCAGTCGGTTCTACTGTCGTAACCTTAGCAGAGGCAAATACCTTTGAATCAAGATATTCAGAGAGATTTTCATCCTTCTTTTGTGCCATATAGGCAGCAAGTAGTGCGATACCCCATGCTCCGCCTTCTCCAGCCGTCTTAAGCACAGAGATGGGCGTGTGCAGAGCGCTCGCCATCATTTTCTGTCCAACCTCGGCAGTTTTGAAGAATCCACCATGTCCGTTGATAGCATCAATTGCCACATGTTCTTCTTCAAAGAGAATGTCCATTCCGATCCTCAGTACGCCAAGGGCAGTAAAGAGTTGAGAACGCATGAAATTTGCAAGTGTAAAGGAATTCTTGGTCTCTCTGACAAAAAGAGGACGTCCTTCATTGACATCAGTCATCGTTTCCCCGCTGATATAGTTGTACGGCAAGAGTCCACCACAATCCTTGTCTCCTTCAAGTGCCTTGAATAGGAGCTTGTCATAGAACTCTCCCTTGGAAACTGAGAAACCAAGAGTCTGTACCACTTCATTGAACAGTCGCATCCATACGTCATACTCGCCGGTGCAGTTGTTGCCATGGCTCATTGCTACAAGCGAACCATCAGGGTGGTGACAAGGTCAATGAACTTGTTGTAGCTCTTGGAAAGCGGTTTTTCAAGGACAATCATGGCAAAAAACAGAAGTACCAGCGGACACATTACCTGTTCGCTTTGCCACAGAATTGGTTGCAACCATTCCGGTTCCCGCATCCCCTTCAGGAGGACAGAGAGGGATACCAGCTTCAAGCATGCCGCTTGGATCGATCAAGGCAGCTCCTTGCTTGGTTAATACACCTGCTTTTTTCACCAGCTGGGAGAATAGAGGGGAGGATGGAGAGAAGATCCCAGTTGTACTTGCGATCTTGTATCTGGTTTGCGAAACGGCCGAGCATCTCTGTGTCATACTGCCCGCTCGTGGTATTGATTGGGAACATGCCTGAAGCATCACCTATGCCCAATACTTTCTCACCAGTTAGTTGCCAGTGCACATATCCAGCAAGGGTAGTGAGGAAGGTGATATCTCCCACATGATCTTCCTTACTCAGTATGGCATGGTAGAGATGACTGATGGACCAACGCTCAGGGACAGGATAAGCAAAGAGGTCACTCAATTCCTCTGCTGCTTTAGCTGTGATCGTGTTTCTCCAGGTTCTGAAGGGAACAAGGAGATTATCCTTTTCGTCGAAGGCAAGATAGCCATGCATCATGGCACTGACACCCATTGATTTTAGTTTTTTCAGTGGAACACCATAGTTGCTTTGCACCTCTTTTTGGAGATTGGAAAAGCAGGTCGAGATGCCTTTCCATACATCTTCAAGACTGTAGGTCCAAATTCCGTTGAGTAAGGTGTTTTCCCAGTCATGCCCCCCCCTTGGGCGATTGGCTGGTTTTCCGAGTTGATCAAAACTGCCTTGATTCTCGTGGAACCAAGTTCAATACCGAGCATTGTCTGGCCATTGACAATCTCTTGTGTAATTGCATTCTTCAGCATGTGCTACTCCTTCCGATAATTATAGCCTGTATAGCAGATTATGAAAAGTCTTCAAACAAAGAAACAGCGGAAGATTATTCTCTTCCGCTGTGTGGAAATACCCAAAATCTTACATTACTGTTCCATTCTTGATAATGGCATTCTTGTTGATGACGATAATCCCATCATGAATGGAATACATTGCAAAATCCCCTTCCTGGCGAGGAATGTCATCAATTCCTATGCGGCATCCGTCTCCGATACGGGCATTCTGGTCGATGATGGCCTTACGAATAATGGTACCCCTTCCAATACCTATGTTGGGTATACCTTTTTTTTCACATTCTCAGCCTTCTGTTCCTGTGTCTCGTAGAACGAGGCTCCCATACAGTACACACCATCAAGGGATGCACCGGATTCGATAATGGTACGAACACCGATGATTGAGTTCACGATGTAAGCATTGGTTATGATGGATCCTTCACTGGTAAGTGAGTTTGAGATATTGCAGAAATTCACCTTTGTTGCGGGCAAGTGTCTGCGGTGGGTGTAGATTGGCATTCTTTCATCGTAGAAGTTGAACTGTGGGTTGATCGAGGCCAGATCAAGATTGGTCTCATAGAATGCCTTGATCGTTCCGATATCCTCCCAGAACCCATCGAAGAGATAGGTGGCAACCTTTCTTTGCTTGATGACATCGGGATAATCTCTCTTCCAAAATCAGTTTTGTCGTTGTTCAGAACCTCTTCCATCGTCTGTGCGTTGAAAATGTAGATACCCATACTTGCGAGGTACTCATTGCTTGGGCCTGTATGTACTCCCAAGGAGGAGAACATGAATTCATCACCAACCTTGTATTCACTGATGTCCAGGTCAATAGCTGGTTTTTTTTCATAGAAATCGGTGATCATGCCTTCCTTGTCACAGCCAATGATACCCAATCCTGTTGCCTGCTCCCTGCTAATGGGCTTGGACGCGATGGTCAGTTCGGCACCACTCTTGATGTGTCTGTCGAGCATTTGTCCAAGATCCATTCGATAGAGTTGGTCTCCACTGAGAATGATATAGTAGTCAGCATTCTGGTCGTGGAAGTGCTTCATGTTCTTGCGCACAGCATCAGCAGTTCCTTGATACCATGTATCGGTTTGATTGGTCTGCTCAGCAGCAAGAATCTCGACAAATCCATTGGAGAATGTATCGAAGATATACGTGTTGGAGATGTGGTTGTGAAGCGAAGCAGAGTTGAACTGGGTAAGGATGTAAATCTGCCTAATTTCACTGTTGATACAGTTGGAGATTGGAATATCCACCAAACGGTACTTTCCAGCAAAGGGAACAGCAGGTTTTGCACGATCCATGGTGAGAGGGTACAGCCTGGTACCTTTGCCCCCCCCGCCAAGTACAATCGCAATCGTTTTTTTCTCTAGTTCGCATGTCATTTCCCCCTTAAGCTGGATCTATATACTGTTTGATATGCTTTAGCCGACCGTTCCCATGAACTGTCCCAAAGCATGCATCGTTTTCGAATGGTTTGAAGCGTTTTTTGGACCTTTCTCCCACCAATGTATTGCCCGTTCAACTGCTTCTAGTATACCACGAGCGCTCATACTCTCAAAGAGAACGCCGGTTCCATCAATTGGATTCTCATCCAGGTCGATGATACTGTCGGCAAGACCTCCTGTCTTTCGAGCAACCGGTAAGGTCCCGTAGCGAAGGCTGTACAGTTGATTGAGCCCACAAGGCTCATATCGACTCGGCATCAGGAAGAAATCTGCTCCTGCTTCAAGGCGGTGAGCCGCCTTGTTGCTGAAGAGGATATTCACTGAGAGGTTGTCATAGCGCTCCCCAAGTTCCCTAAGCTTTATCTCCATCGCAGAGTCACCGGTGCCGATAAGGATCATCTGCATGGTGTGCTTTTGCAGCATCTGCTCCAAGGCACAGGGGGGGGATCCTTCAAGCAATTCTACAAATCCCTTTTGTTCAGCGATTCGACTAATCATGGCAAAAAGTGGAATTGTGGCATCTTTGGGGAGATTGAACTCCTCTTGTAACTCTTCTTTTATAACCTGTTTCCCTTTCTGCGAATGTGCAGAAAAATGATGATCGATGAAAGGGTCCGTTTCAGGATTCCACTCTTCTGGATCGATACCATTGATGATGCCATCCAATACAGCAGAGCGTTCTGTAAGCAGTCCATCCAAAGAACAACCATACTCTTTACTCTGGATTTCCTTTGCATAGGTAGGACTGACTGTAGTGATCCGGTCAGCAAATTCCAAACCAGTTTTCAGCATATTGGTTCGTTTGGTAGGAGTCTCCCCGCTGAACATCTTCTCATCGGGTATGATGTCAGCACAGAGCATCTCCAACCGTGAGAATTCACCTTGGTAGGCCAGATTGTGAATGGTTAGGACACTCTTGGTTTTCTGGAAGAACGTATCCTCTCGTAAAGACAGAAGATAGGGGAGAAATCCACATGTCCAATCATGGCAATGCATGATATCAACCTTCCAGTCGAGTAGTTTACAGAGGACCAAAGCAGCTTTGTTCAGCAGTGTGAAACGTTTGAGATTGTCATGGTATGGAGTAAAAGAAGTATCACCATAAATCCCCTTTCTATCAGTGTAGAAGGGGTGCTGGACAAAATAATACGTCACCTTTCCCCGACGAGTTTCACAAAAGGTGACTTCTTCTTTGCTGCCTAGAAGAGAGACCTCTCCATGAAACGGCAAATCGGTGAAGGATGTTCCATCGACACTCCCATAGAGAGGAAGCACTACTCGGACCTCTTCGCCTATCATGGCGAGGGCTCCCGATAGTGCCCCAACTACGTCTGCAAGCCCCCCCCTGATTTAGAGAAGGGGACAGATTCACTCGATACCATACAAATATTCATGCCTCAATTAGAACACTAACGCGATGTCATCGTCAAGGAGATTTGTGTGATATATGAGTTAGGAAATGCACCCTAGCGGTATGCATTTCCCTCCAATTCGTCGATATACTCACTAGAACAGTGGGCAGCAATGGCTCCATCACTGGCAGCTGTGACCAACTGTCTGAAAACAGTGTCTCTCACATCTCCTATAGCATACAGACCAGGGATGGAGGTCTCCATCCGCTCGTTGGTAAGAACATATCCGCTCTCATCGAGCACTGATTTGTCAAGGAGTTCCGTCTGTGGAATCATACCGACGAAGATAAAGACAGCATCAAATTCACGTTCATACTGCTTGTCATTTGCCAGATCATTGAGCAGGACTGAGGTGACTTTCTGTCCATCTCCGTTGATCCTCTCGACCGTGTGCTGCATGACAATTTCGACATTCTTGTTGCGCTCAATCTGCTCAACCAGATGGTCTTGTGCCCTAAAACGATCCTTACGGTGAATCAAGGTTATATGTTCACTGAGTTTGGAAAGGTAGGTGGCATCGGTAAGTGCGGTATCGCCGCCACCTACAACCAAGATTCTCTTTCCCTTGAAGAAAGGCCCGTCACAAGTGCCGCAATAGGAGACACCCTTACCGTTGTACTTTTCTTCACCTTCAACTCCCAGGTGGCGGTGTTTTGCTCCAGTGGCAAAGATAACGGCTCTTGCCTGATAGGTTTCCCCATCGGCGGTCTCTGCGGTGAAAACATCACCCTCTTTCTTGAGTGTGGAAACCGTGGCATAAACGAGATTCGCACCAAAAGCTTCTGCCTGGGCATGGAACTTCATGCCAATTTCGTAACCGCTGATCGGCTTGTCAAAACCGGGATAGTTCTCGATCATGTCGATATACATGGTCTGTCCACCCGGAGCAATAGACTCCAAAAGGGTAACTGAGCGACCAGCACGTGCTGCGTATTGGGCTGCAGACATTCCAGCAACCCCTGATCCTATGATCAGTACATCTTGTTCAATCATGTAAAACCTCCAAAGAATGGATTATCTTTTGTAATGCAATTTCAGCGTCACTTTTACGTACATAGGAGGGACCCTTTCCGATGTCATCACTTCCTTGTGCCAAGTATTGCTTTCTTCCCATTCCTGCGAGAACCAAGGCTAGGTTTGCACCAGCATATGTATCAACACGTATCTTCTCTTGAGTTGCCTCGTTGAGTTTACTGGCAAGGAGGGATGCATCAATACCAGTAAGAAGGACGGAAGGGTATCCAGAAAGCAGCTGTTCTATTTGCTGGGCAGTGAGATCAAGATCTTCACTTATCCGTTTCCCATCTACAAAAAGAGCAGCATAGAAACGCTGTTTTTTTTGCATCGATGGTTGCAAGAACTGCTCCCGGGTACATTTTAACGCACCCTTGGTAGACATCCAAGGTTGGAACTGACACCAAGGGTTTGCCTGTTGCAAGAGAAATTCCTTTAAGGGTACTCATTGCTATTCTGAGTCCAGTGAATGAGCCGGGGCCGTTGGTGCATACCAGCAAATCAAGATCTTTTAGATCAATATTGCATCTTTCGCATAGCTCAAGAATTCTGGGAATGATCAACTCTGAATGTTTGTTCCCCAATGTGGTTGCACTGGTCTCATAGAAAACCGGCTTGTCTTCTTCAAAACGGACAAGCGCAAGGTGCATTACTGCTGTTGCAGTGTCACATGCAAGGACATTCATAGCTGGACCCCATCAAGGGTGATGTTTCTTTCTTGGTTAGGCATAATTCTAATATGCACAAAAAATTGTTGAATCGGGAAGCAGCTCCTCAACCTTTTCACTCCACTCTATGAGGGTGACTCCCTCTCCATACAATAGCTCTTCCCCACCGATCATCTCGAACTCTTCAATGCCTTCGATGCGATAGAGATCCATATGGTAAAGGGGGGGGAGTGACCCTTCATACTCCTGGATAAGCGTGAAGGTTGGACTGACAATTGATTCCTCAATTCCCAGTCCTTCTGCAAGACCCTTTGCGAAAACGGTTTTCCCTGATCCGAGACTTCCACGTAAAGAAATGACAGTGCCTGGTTTGCATTGCTTAGCTATGCTTCTTCCAGTATTCTTGTCTCCTCTTCGCTGTGGGTTGTGACGGTCATATCTCCTCTTCCTCCAGAGAAAAAGTGGCCTCAATGTCGTCGGTCTCTTCTTTTCCTTGAATTGAGAAGGGGTGTTCTTCCTTGCTCTGGGTGATGACCTCTTCTGCGCTGACAAGCTCTTCAACCACGGGGTAGGAGAGTATCTCTCCACTCTGGTTCTGGTAGTCCTGCATCAGCTGTATGATAATAGGATCTTTCGGATCTATACCACGGGCCATTTCGAGAAACCTCCGTGCCTCATCAAGTTCACCATCTTTCAGGTGTAAGTAGGCGAGGTTGCTTATCAGCGTTATGTTCTCATCATCGAGGTCTACTGCCGTATTTAGATATGTCTTTGCCAGTTCACCTTTTCCAGTTTCAATGCTGCAAAGAGCAAGTTCATTATAGATGTCACTGCTTCCTTTTGTCCAAGCAAGGGCTTGTACCAACTTCTTCAGCTTCCTGGAAGCGCGAGAGACGCCTGAGTGCCCAGCCCTTGAGAAACCATGCATTCCATACCTTTGGGTTGTCCTTGATATAGGACGCCAAAAGCTGCAATGCTTTTTCCTCATCATTCATCTGGATTGCATCATAAGCCTGCATGAGGTTTGCATCATCATTTAGCTTGGTATTGATGTCTTTCATGATATTCATGACATGCTTTTTTTCTTGTCACCTTCTTCAGCAAGTTCCAAGTATTGATCAAGATATTCCTTTGCAAGTTCGACATTTCCCTGGTAGAGGTGGAAGAACCCTATTTCGCTATAGAGAGATGCGTCTTCCCCTACAACTTCCAGACCTTCATGCAGGATGTTGATCATCTTCTGCTGGTACAAGTCGTAGAGCTCTCCTTTTTCGCTGTCCTGAGTAGCCATCCTGCTGTAGAGTGTGGCCAAGTTGATGAACGAGGCACTCTGTGGTGCGAGACGGATCACAGAGAGGAAGAGTTCTTCAGCAAACGTGTAGTTGCCTTTCTTCTCCTGGGCAATTGCTGCCAAGGTAAGCTCCCCGGGAGCATCTGGTTGGACTGCAAGTACGAAATCACGGTAATACGAGGCGTGCTCGTGCTCCCAATTGAAGGCGATGATTTTCAACATTCCCGCTACAATCAATTCAAGAGAGATTTCAGTCTTTGAATCTATCTGGGTCTTCCCATCAGGAAGTTGGACCGGAATCTGAATGGAACTATCGACATGGAAATCACCAATGTCTCGTTCCATTGACGAGGGGAGGGAAATGAAGATGCAATGCTTCAAAGGGTTTTGTTGTTCTGGCATGGATTATATATTCCTGTAAGCAAGAGAAAACCTGCGGTGCCGTACCCGGAGATTGCTCTTGAACCTTAGGTTCAAGTGGGAAACCAGTTTGGCTGAAAATTCTGTTCCGTTAAACTCCCAAGGAAGTTGGATCAATGCAAATCAGCTATGCCGCATCCCGTTTGTGTATGTTGAGCCAAGAGACTATGGCTCCAGGCGCACACCGCAGGAAAATAACTTGTCAAATATCAGAGCAGGTGACTGCTGCACCTACATCGTACAATAAGAACCCACTTTGTAAAAGGGGGCATAGATAATAAAACGGGACCCGTAGGCCCCGTTTACGACAGTGTCCAAACACTTGGACAAGGATCAGAGAGAGGGACTGTCCTCAAGAAGGGCATCCAGATCGACTTCCTCATCAATGAGGGCGTCACCACTGGTAAAACCATCTGCGGCTTCCAACTCAATCTGAGCATCATCTAGGAGGGGGACGTCATCCAGTCCTTCGATGGTAGACAGATTGTCCATGGCGTTTGCAATACTATCTTCAATAAGTTTGTTGCTCGTCTGGAAACTTTCAACGTACTCTTCAAGCTCAGCATTGTGTGCATGTACCAAATCAAACTTTTCCTGCAACTCTTCCTTCTCCTTGCGGAGCATTGCAATCAGGCCTGCAGCCTTCTTGGTTCGCAGTTCAAGCATTTTTTACCGAATCGACAACTGACATGGTTCCTCCTTACAGCGTTTGGACGATTTGCCAGGAACTAATTCTCCAAGGCAACCTTGACCTGTGCAACGAGAGCAGAGAATGCAGCCTTGTCTTCAATAGCCATATTGGAGAGGGCCTTTCTGTTGATCTCGATGTTGGCAAGTTTCATACCATGCATGAACTGTGAGTAGTTGAGACCCTCAGCGTGCACAGCAGCGTTGATTCTTGCAATCCAGAGCTTGCGGAAATCCCGCTTTCGCTCTTTACGACCGCGATAGGCATACTGCCCAGCCTTTGCAACTGCGTCTTTTGCAACACGGTTGTTTGTGCTTCTGCGACCATAATAACCTTTGGCCAGCTCAAGAATCTTCTTTCTTCTGTCTTTGTGTTTCGTTCCGTCTACTGCTCTAGGCATATCCCACCCTCCTTACGCGTATGGAAGCATCGTTTTTGCACGTTTTGCTTCCATGTCTGCTAGGATTCCAGTTGCACGCAGGTTGGCCTTGCGCTTGCTGCTCTTCTTGGTGAGGATATGGCGAAGACCCTGCTTTTTATAGCGGACCTTTCCAGTTCCAGTCACACGGTACCGCTTTGCAGCGGATTTTCTTGTTTTCATCTTGGGCATTGTATTGCACCTTCCATTCTTGCGCTCGCAAGGAACAAGAACCCCTTGGAGCTGCATATTCACCATCCCATGCGGGATACTGTTACTAATTCTTTTTTTTGCCCGATCCGGCAGCACTCTTGGATGGACTGACGATCATACTCATCATCCTTCCTTCCATCACTGCTCCTCGGTCAAGGTTGTACCCTACACCATTTTCGGTGAGCTGGGCAAGTATCTTGTCCAGAACAACCTTACCCAATTCCGTGTGGGCAAGTTCGCGGCCACGGAAGCGTATGCTTACCTTGACCTTGTTCCCTTCGTCAAGGAAGTCACCGATGAACTTTGATTTGGTCTCAAGATCGTGTCTCTCGATCTTGGGCTGCATCCGGATTTCCTTCATCTTGATGATGTTTTGGTTCTTTTTTGGCTTCTCTCATTCGCTTTTCTTGCTCATAGCGATACTTACCATAATCAAGAATCTTGCAAACCGGTGGTCTTGCATTTGGAGAAACCTCTACCAAGTCCAATCCCTGTTCATCTGCAAATGCGACAGCGTCATAGACGCTCATGATACCTTTTTGGTTGCCCTCTGCATCAATGACGAATACTTCTCGTGCACGGATCTGTTTATTGATCCTCAAATCCTTTGTAGCCAATCGAGCTCCTTTGTTTTCGGTGAAAACCATTTCGTTGAAGGTAAGTCAGCCTAAAGGGCCGACGCAGAACAATATAACACATGCCTAGGAAGCGTGTCAAAGTATCTTCCCTAGACAATATGAGAAAAAAAAGGCCACTAGGGTTTCCAGTGGCCTCTCTCGAACTATAGAAACTTATGCGTGAGTAGCAGATCCAAGCACATTGATGTTCTTGTGCATGTACATCTTCTTCAGCTCATCGCGAGCAGGTCCAAGATACTTACGGGGATCGAACTCTCCGGGTTTCTCTGCCATGGTCTTGCGAATAAGAGCGGTCATTGCAAGTCTTCCATCGCTGTCGATGTTGATCTTGCATACAGCGCTCTTTGCAGCCTTGCGAAGCTGTTCCTCAGGAATTCCAACGCTGTCCTTGAGCTGTCCACCGTACTGCAGGATCATGTTTACATACTGCATCGGAACAGAGGAAGAACCGTGGAGGACGATGGGGAAACCAGGAAGCTGTTTTTTTTCAATCTCTTCGAGGATGTCAAAGCGAAGCGGAGGTGGAATAAGAACCCCTTCTTCGTTGAGGGTACACTGGCTGGGTTCAAACTTGTTTGCACCATGGCTTGTTCCAATGGAGATAGCAAGTGAGTCACAACCGGTGCGGTTGACGAAGTCTACGACTTCTTCGGGCTTGGTGTAGTGGCTAACTTCGGCTACGACATCATCTTCGATGCCGGCGAGCACGCCAAGTTCACCTTCAACTGTTACGCCACGCTCGTGTGCATACTCTACAACTTTCTTGGTGACTGCAACGTTTTCTTCATAGGGGAGGTGGGAACCATCAATCATGACAGAGGAGAAACCGTTGTCGATACATTCCTTACAGGTCTCAAAGCTGTCGCCGTGGTCAAGGTGCAGGACAATGGGGATCTCACATCCGAGTTCCTTTGCATACTCACCAGCACCGCGAGCCATGTTTCTCAGCAGATTAATATTGGCGTAGTCTCGAGCGCCCTTGGAAACCTGAAGAATTACTGGGGACTTGGTCTCAACGCAAGCCTGAATAATTGCTTGTAGTTGCTCCATGTTGTTGAAATTGTAGGCAGGAATTGCATACCCACCCTTGATAGCCTTTGCGAACATGTCTTTGGTGTTTACCAGACCAAGTTCTTTATAGGATGTCATAGGTTACTCCTTGTATGATGGTAGGTTCTTTTCGTTACAAATGTAGCCAATATGGTGAAAGTGGTCAACCAGTATCCGGTTGTTTCTTGACTGCAGGCAACACGATTGGTACAGTTTCGGGCATGAATAGAAGAATTGTGTTGCCCTTGTCTCTTGTATTGTTGCTCATTGCAACAATCTTGGTATTCTCTATCTTCTTACCCCGGGTAACCTTTCTTGTGGATGCCCCCTACAGGGAGACGGTGCTTGCTGTCCAGAGACCTAATCTTTTTTTTAACTTTATTGCAATCTGGGTATATCCTCACTGTTGAGGAAGTTTCTCTGACGATGAACCCAGAACAGTTGCTGGATGCAGTAGATTCGAGGAGCCAATTCGTCATTGCTTCCCCCCCCTTAATGAGTTTGAAGCTGAAAAGTTCTGATGTACCAGTGAATGTGGTAGGCCAAGGCAGAAGCACCGACCAAGCTAGTGCTTTTCAACGATTTTGGCTTATTGATGATGAGTCCATGCTCAGCGATTTGAACTATCCTGACCTGCTTGCTGCATTGGTAGGGGATGAGGATGTAGAACGTTTCTCTCAATATTTCCCCAGTGATTTAGTGTTCATCAAAGGGAACGATGAAATTGAAAGTCAATTTGCGGAGCGCATAACTCATATACTGCAGGAACGCCAGGTAATAACGGTGGTTGCTCCGTCCCTTGGCCCTTGGGCTATCCCCTTGCTGCAGGATACTTCCATGCAATGGGTGGTCGCAGCAGAGTATCTCTCCATGATCCCCCCAAAGCAACAAAGTGGGGTGATAGTCACAGATATTACAGCTGCAATGGACACAGTGTTGTCAGGTAAAAGTGGTATTCACACTTTGGATTGGAAGACTATCAGCCTCTAAGAAAGGCATGGAAGTTGCTTTGCACTTGCTGAATCAGCTCAGTAAGCTCAATACCCCGTAATTCAGCACCAAATCGGTATATATGCTCCATATGCAAGGGGGTATTCACTCTTCCTCTCATGGGATTCGGGCTGAGATAGGGGCTGTCAGTTTCCAAGAGAATACGCTCTAAAGGCATCTGAATAAAGAGTTCCTGCATTGCCCTGTTTGCCTTGTAGGTTAAAGGTCCTGCAAAGGAGAGAAAGAATCCTTTATGGATTGCGAGCTTTGCAAGCTCCTCGCTCCCCTGGAAACAGTGAAAGACACCCTGTCTGGAGAATCCACGACTTCTCAGCAGTGTGATGAACTGCTCGTCTGCTTCACGGTTGTGGAATATAACGGGGAGATTTCTCTGTTCTGCTATGTCAATTTGTGAGAGGAGCAGCCCTTCCTGTGCAGTTTTGGTCCCATAGTCCCAGTGATTATCCAACCCAATCTCACCAATGGCCACTGCATTGTTTCCCTCGAGCTGTTTCTGTAGAGTTTCCAGCTGGGTCTCCACCGGCATTTCTCCTTCTTTCACTCCCCATGGCCCTATCCCCCCCCACTCAGATGAACAAAGGGGTAGCCCGCAAAGCGCTTAGCCCGCGCAGTCAGGTCATCGGCTTCGAGTCCAATGTCAATGCCTTCCATGAAGTGTTCCTGCATGGTGTTGAGAAGGGAATCAACCTCAATGCCTTTTCGCTCGATGGACAATAGATGGAAGTGAGAATCAATCATATGAAGGGGTAGTGTATGCATATGCTCTGTTATAACTCAGCCCAAACTTTGTTGCAAGGTAGTGAAATATCTCATGGTCTGACAGCATAACTCATGGTACACTCACTACATGAATACCATTGCAGTTGTTTTCTATTCGTTGGAAGGTCATACGAAGTATTTGGCAGAGCAGCTCGCCGAGAGATTAGGTGCTGATCTTTTCCAGATTCATCCAAAAAGAAGGTATCCTACCAAAGGATTCCCGAAATTTTTTCTGTGCTGGCAGGGACGCCAGCCTCAAATGGAACGTTGCATTACAACCTCCGATTCCTGAGATTGGGAGCTACGGTATGGTTTTGCTCTGTACACCTATCTGGGCAGAGACCACCAGCGCTCCAATGTACTCCTTTCTCAGGCAGACTGATCTCTCTTCCAAACAGCTTTTCTTCATTGCCACCTGTAGCGGAGGTCCTGCCAAGCGTTGCTTCAAGAGAATGCGGAAAGCTGTAAAAGGGGCCTCTATTCTGGGTGAAGAGCGATTTGTACATCCAAGTGAAGAAACCTCCGCGCGTGATGAAGCACAGATTGCCTCAATCTGCAATATAGTTAATGAGCATAGCAAAGCCTTGTGAGGAGGGGTTGCATGGATTTTGATGTTCTGGTAGTTGGGGGGGGTGGACTGAGTGGATTGAGTGCTGCTTCCTTGCTTGCAAAGCGGGGAGTGAAGGTAGCTGTTATTGATAAGGCAACCCACCCTGGAGGGAGCTGTGGTGCTTTCCGCCGTGATGATACACTTTTCGACCAAGGTTCCTCCATGCTTTTTGGTTGGGGGGAGAAGGGCTTCAATGCCCACCGGTTCCTCTTTAACTGCCTGGAAGAACCCATAGATATCATTCAGCATGAGTTGCTTTATTGTATCCATTTTGGCGATACCAAGGTGAGGTTCTTCCCTAATATTGAACAGTTCATTGAAGAGCTTGTCCCTCTTTTTCCTGATGAGGAACAGAACCTAAGAAGGTTTTACCATGATATGGAGAAACTCTATACCCATGTAATGGTGGAGAATCCTTCTTACACCACCCCTGATGAGGTTGACAGGAAAGCTGCGCTTGAGTCTATGCGTCACCATCCTATTTCTTACATCCGGTTTCTTTCATACTTGAATAAAAGTGCAAGATCATTGCTCTCCAAGTATTTCTCAAATCCAAGGATTTTCAACTTCTTCGACAAACTTACCAGCACCTACTGCTACACCACTGTAGCGGAGTCTCCTGCAATCCTTTCATCGGTCATGTTTGTCGATAACCATGTCGGGGGTAGTTATTATCCTGCTGGTTCCACGCTCTTCCTGACAGGAAAGCTAGAGAAGGTCATCGAGGAGCATGGCGGGACGATGATCAATAAATCTGAGGTAGTGGCATTTGATACTGATCATGGAACTATAACCGGGGTGAATCTTGCTGATGGAAGAGTATTGACAGCTGATCAGATTGTCTACAGTGGAACTGTATGGAATTTATACGATAAATTACTACCTGCAGAAGCCACAACCGAAAAGAGAAGAACATGGGCAAAAAAACAAGTGCCCACCTACCCAAGTGTGGCTCTGTATCTTTTGGTAGATAAAGAGGCCATTGATGAAGGGACCATTGCTGTAGAGATGCTGATCGGGAAGATCGATGTGTTGGATGAGGCAGAGGTAACTGCCTATATCCCGAGTGTGGATGACAAGACCATCTGCCCGGAAGATGCACACGTGGTGATGGCAATCGGTCCATCGTTTGCCGATTGGGACACGCTTGATGAAGACTCCTATAAGCAACGGAAAGAAGAAGAGATCGAACGGTTGCTCACCGTATTGGAAAAGCGTTGGCCAGAGATCAGGAATCATGTAAGGCATGTTGAACTTGCCACACCCAAGACTATCGAGCGGTACACCATGAAAAATGGGGGAGCCGTAGCCGGTCCAAAACAGATGCTGGGGAACCACATGTTCAAGCGACTCCATATTCAAACTGAATTTTCTAATCTCTTTTGCTGTGGTGAATCCACGGTCATGGGAACCGGAACCCCAACGGTAACAACCAGTGGTATTGCTGCAGCAAATGCGGTGTTGAAACAGCGCTCTCTTGAAACTTTTGTCTACGATAACACACGGAAAGCGTATGTGCGCCTCATCGACCCTCCCTTTACGAAGGACCTTCTTTTTGCAGAAGACAGTCCACAACTTCGCGAGATCCGACTTGCTGCCAGGCGTTGTCTCTACTGTGAGCATCCATCCTGCTGTGAGGGTACAGACTTGGATGTACCAGGCATCATGCGAAGAGTGACTGTGGGAAATTACAAGGGTGCAAAGAGTCTGCTTGCATCAGCAACAATGGACACCTATAAGGTTCTTGAGGCTTCCTGTATCAGGGAAGAGGCTGTAGAGATTGAGAGGGTATGCTCTTATTTAAAAAAAACGATTAATTAGAGAGATTTGTAAAATACCCGCCAGTAGTATGAAATTTAATACCATTGATAAGTGCTTGTTGGACTCGCCTCTGTAGACTTGAGGTTGCGTTGTATGCAAGCACCTCAGTTTCGCCAAGATCAAAACCAAAGACTCGCTCATAGATCTGAGGCACGTCATGCATTACGGGGAATTTCCTGAATCGATGCATGAACGCTCTGGTGTTGCTCTCTTGGTTGGCCACCAAATCCAAGGCAGGGTCTAGGAGCCAAGAGGAACAAACAACAAAGGAAATTGACGGGAAATATATCTTTGCCATTGCTAGTGATTCGTCAACAGATGACGGGGTGAGTGGACTGCCGGAGGGTATGTGTAGATGTAGTACTAATGTCTCAGTATCTGCAATCAAGCGGGAATTTTGCAATGATAGCTGTGTTGTTTGTCTTTCGATTGTGCCTAGGGACATGTTTACCAAGTGACCGGATACATGACTGGGTTCATCCTGAAATGAGGTATAAAATACTGCATTCTGATCCTCAGTAAGATACCCATCCCTGTCACAGGAGAGCCCTCCGCCCGCAACGATAATCATCGTATCATCTTTTAAGTCTCGGAAGATCTGATACGGATACCCAAATGCTTTAGGTTCGAACTGCAACCGGCCAAGGCGGAGGATATTTGCACAGAGATGCCTGCTGATCCAGAATACTCGGTCTAATCCAATAGCTCCATTGTGTTGGGATGCGTACTGGTCCACCCAGAGGCGTACATCGCTCAAGGTTGCATCCCTGACAGCGTCGTCTATTTCAGCATCGGCGTACACTGATTTGACTACATCCTCTACCTCAAGGATGAGGGCAAGTGGATAGAGTGTGCCAAAGCTCTGGAGTGCATCGTTTAAGATGGTTGCTGTATTGCTGGTATCCCTGTTTGATATAGAGGTAGAGAGGTCAGCAACCCGCTGTGAATGGTCACTGCCGAAATTTGTTGAGCGCAGAAAATTTTCAATAGCCTGAAGCTGGTGTGTGCCTAACCCAAATACATTTCTGTCCATGGGATGAGCTTGCCTTAGGTTTGAAGTAGGGTCAAGCAGAATGTGAGTAAGGAGAAATAATGTGATTCTAAAGATTGCCAGAATAGTAAGTCCATATCTGCAGAATTCTCATGAGTTTCATGGGTTTTTCACTAGGAATTTATGAGACACAGATGATACCATACATAAATTAAGGATTGAAGAATGATACCAAGGATATTTGCGCTCTATGCGGAACGATCAGAGTTCTTTGTGGAACTCATGGTCCAACATATTTTTTTTATTACCTTGATCAGTGTATCCATCATCACTGTAGTAGGATTGTTGCTTGGAATATTGATGACCAAGCATCCACTCCTTGCTGGTATTGTGCTCAGACTGACCAGTTTTCTCTATACAATCCCTTCCATTGCATTGTTTGGAATCTTGGTCTCCATCACTGGTATTGGGCTTAAGAGTGCAGTCATTGCAATAGTGCTGTACGGTTTATTGCCCATGATACGCAATACCTATACAGGATTGCAGGAAGTATCTCCGGATATTTTGGAGGCAGCGGTAGGTATGGGTACCAGCAAATGGCAACTCCTCTTGAATATTAGGTTCCCCCTAGCGCTCCCCGTGATATTCAGTGGATTCAGGACAATGGTAGTTATGACCATTGCTCTTGGAGGTATTGCGAGTTTCATTGGCGCGGGAGGGATGGGTAGAGCTATTTGGCGTGGTATCTCAACCAACTTTCCAGAGATGACTATTGCAGGCAGCCTCTTGATTGCACTCTATGCAATTCTTTCAGATATTGTACTGGAAATCATTGAGCGTCGTGTTCGCTCGCGTTTTCTTGGACAGGAGGAAATTTCTCATGCGTAAGTATCAAAAATTGCTTATTATGCTGATGTTGTTAATTCTGGTTCTAAGCGGTTGCTCAAAAGATAAAGATACAGTGGTATTGGCAAGCAAACCTGTAACTGAGCAGTTTATCCTTGCTGAGATGCTGACGGTTCTCATTGAAACTCACACCGATCTTGCTGTCGAACAAAAACTGGGTATTGGTGGTGGAACATCGAATATTCATCCAGCGCTTCTGAAGGGGGAAATAGACCTCTATCCGGAATATACAGGAACAGGCTGGTTATTTGTGCTTAAGGAAGATCCTATTACCGATGCCAATACACTTTATGAAAGGGTAAAAACTGCATATGACACTGAAATGGATCTGCATTGGAGTGGGCTCTACGGATTCAACAATACCTATGGAGTAGCGGTCGCAAAGGAAGTGGCAGAGCAATATGGATTGAAAACGGTCAGTGATCTTGCCAAGGTAAGTGGAGAGCTCACGTTTGCGGCTAATCCAGACTTCCTCGAGCGCGATGATGGATTCCCAGGCTTGGTAAAAGCCTACAATCTTGTCTTCGGTGACATCAAGGAAATTGATATCGGCCTCCGCTATGAGGCGGTAAAAAAGTGAAGGTGTCGATGTTATTACTGTTTTCTCCACCGATGGGAGGCTCCAGAGCGAACCTGTTGTGGTGCTTGAGGATGATGCTTCCTATTTTACCAGTTATCATGCTGCGACAATTATCCGTAATGAAACTCTTGAAAAATATCCCGAGCTTGAAGCAGTCCTGGAACGTCTTAGTGGGAAGATTTCCAATGCAGAGATGATAGAGATGAATTACTTGGTGGAAATTGAGAAAAAAAGACCCAAAGCAGGTTGCTAAGGATTTTCTGACCAAGAAAGGTTTGTTGTAATGCCAGCGATTGAGTTTGAACACATTAGCAAGTCATACACCCCGAAGAGGTAGTACTCGAGGATATCAACCTAAAAATTGAGCCAGGCGAGTTTGTTATCTTGCTGGGACAATCGGGGTGTGGAAAAACAACACTGCTTAAGCTGGTAAACAAACTGCTTGCTTTTGATACAGGGTATCTCAGGATCCATGGGAAGAAACTCAGTGAATATCAGATTGAGGATCTTCGTCGTTCCATCGGCTACGTCATTCAGCAAATTGGGTTATTTCCCCATATGCCGATCTGGAAGAATATCAGCTATGTCCTAAAGCTCCAAAATAAAAGCAAGGAAGAGCAGAGAAGTAGGGCAAAACAACTTATTCGTTTGGTAGGGCTTCCTGAAGAGTATCTCGATAGGTATCCTCGCCAGCTCAGTGGCGGACAGAAGCAGCGCATCGGGGTAGCCCGTGCTTTGGCTGCAAATCCCTCGATTATTCTCATGGATGAACCATTTGGCGCAGTAGATGAACAAACTCGTACCCAGTTGCAGGATCAGCTCAAGGAGATTCATAACAAACTCCACCAGACAATACTCTTTGTTACTCATGATATTCATGAGGCGTTTCGTCTTGGGACGAAAATAGTACTTATCTCAGATGGTAAGATCATCCAGGAGGGGACAAAGGAAGATCTGGTATTCCATCCTAAACACCCCTTTGTCCGTTCCTTTCTTGGTCTTAAGGGTTTTTTCAGCACTCTTCGACGAGCAGGTAATGGCTAAGCTCTATCATCGGATAGAGAAGGGCGAGCTGAGCATGGATGGCTGTGTTGCTTATCTAGAAGGGAAGGAAAAGCCATAACCTGATTACAAAAGATCCTCCTCCTTTTTACAGCTCTTCAGACGGATGTATCAACACATAGTGCGTGCTTCGTCCTTGGCCTTTCTGTTCCAGAAGATTCTTTTGTGCCAAATCCTTGATTTCCCGGATTGCTGTGTCTTGTGATACTTTACAGATCTTTGCCCATTTTGATGATGTCAAATTACCCTTGAAATCATCCAAGAGCAGTGAAAGTATTTTCCTTTGGGTCTCTGTTATCGTGTATTTGGCTGCCTCCTGCCAGAATCTTGCCTTGATCAGTACACTGTCTACAGTACTAGTTGATGCCTTTATTGCATGTGACAGGCAATCGAAAAACCAAAGGAGCCACTCTGTAATATCAAGTGTGCCCTTCTGTGTTTTCTCTAGGATTGCATAATAGCTCTCTTTCTCCCTCTGAATTTGTGCTGACATACTGTAGAAACGTTTTCCTGTACCATCAGATCTGGAAAGCATCATATCAGTGATGGCTCTTGCAAGTCTTCCATTCCCATCATCAAATGGGTGGAGTGTGATGATCCAAAGGTGTGCAATTGCGGCTTGTACTATGGGGTGTTGCTTTGAGGGAGTATTGATCCACGACAAGAACTGTGAAAGTTCATAGGGGAGCCGTTCAGCCTTAGGAGCTTGGAAGTGCACAATTTCCATTGGCCCATTACTTCTCGATACAACTTGCATGCGTCCTTCTTCATCGCTTCTGAGCTTGCCAACGCGTATCCTTCTCATTCCACTAAATCCTGTAGGGAAAAGGGAGGCATGCCAGCCAAAGAGTCTTTCCAGCGTGAGCGGGGTGTTGTAGTTCTCTATGGCATCAAACATCATAGATACAATACCGTCGATATGATGGTCGGAAATTTCTGTTTGAGCGTACGGTATGTTCAGATGTCTGGCTACCGAAGAGCGGACTTGTCCATAATTGAGGTGTTCACCTTCAATGGCACTGGAGCTGATGATGTTCTCTGAGACAATATGCCAATTCGATTCTCTCTGCAATTCAAATCCAAGGCTTTTCATGCGACCCAGGACTTCTCCCTGTAAAAAAGGTAGTGTTTGCGAGTGGTTCAAGCAGGGTTTCTTGATTCCAGGTAAAATGTGGCCATGTAGGGTTTTCATAGATATACATATATAATCTCCGCAATATTTGCGTTAGATTATACTACCTAATCTACGCAAATGCAATGAGAGGAGTAATAGCTTATAGTTTATGTAGCTATTTGTGATAAAACTGGTAAACCAGTACTTTGAGTGGTATAATTTGGCTAATAAACAAAGAAGCTTGCTGTAAAGCAAGCTCCATGTACGCACATCGCGTGGTCCCGAAGGACGGTTTGAATAAATTTTTTATTTGAACACTAGGTGTTAAGTAAAGTCTTACACCAATAAATAGGAGATGTCAAGATGAATACAGCTGTCAGCAAAGATTCCAATCAATCGGAATACTACCTTGGACTTGATATTGGGACAGCCTCTGTGGGCTGGGCCGTAACAAATGCAAAATATGAGCTGGTCAAAAAAAACATCGGAAACATCTCTGGGGCGTAAGACTCTTTGATACTGCAGATACTGCTGCTGAGAGACAGCTTCACCGTGCTGCACGTCGTAGACACCAGAGAAGGCTGCAACGACAAAGACTTTTGAAAGAAATTTTCCAAGATAAAATTGATGAAGTAGACCCTCATTTTTTTTCGAACGATTGAAGGAAAGCTCGTATCATACCGAAGACAGAAGTGGGAGTTTCCTATCTATACTCTTTAATGATGAGTCATTCAAAGATACTGACTATTTTGCAAAGTTCCCAACTATCTTTCATCTGAGGAGTCATCTTATTCATCACCCTGAAGAGAAACCAGATATTAGGATTCTCTATCTTGCAATTCATAGCATCCTGAAGCATAGGGGGCATTTTTTTTATTCCCAGGGGAGTCATTGGAAAGTGTTTCGTCTTTCAATCTTCTGTTGGATGCATTGCTGAAGAATGTAGAAGACTCACTACAATGCGATCTTCATGTTTCTTGTTCTCCTGAAAGTGTAGGGTCAATTCTGAAGAAGAAAAGGAGAACAGACAAAAAAAATGAGTTATTGAAGGTCCTTGCACTCACCCGTACAACAGAGGAAGAGATAGAGGAAACACCAAAGAAGCTTATAGCAGAGTTGATAAAAGCGCTCTCAGGGACTCCATTCTTACTCTCTCTGCTCTTTGAAAACGAAAGTTATAAAGATAGCGAACAAGACAAGATTGAGTTTGATAAAGAAGGTTTTGAAGACAAGAAAGCATCCATTGAGGTATTGCTTGAACCGGAAGAATACGCCCTGATAGAGACTCTTGAAGGAATATATAACTGGACACTTCTCTCTGATATCTTGAATGGAGAGAAGTTTATCAGTGATGCAAAAGTATCCAGCTATGCAGAACATAAGAATGATTTAAAACAATTGAAACTATTGGTAAAGAAGTATGCAGTCAATGCATATTACAAGGCATTCAAGGATCCTTCTACCCAAAATAACTATGCCCACTATATTGGAACAGGAAATAAGTCGGGAAAGAAGGTTCAGGTTGTTCACAAGGGTAAATGTTTGCAGGAGGACGTGAATAAGTATTTGTACAATCTCCTAAAGCCCTATCAGAATGATGAGGATAGCATTTTGGGTAGTATGCTGGAGAAGCTTGAACAGAAAAGTGCTCTTCCAAAACAGCGAATAAGAGATAACAGGGTGATACCCCACCAACTACATCTGAAAGAGCTTCAGGTCATACTTGATAATGCTCAGCACTATTTTTTCTTTCCTCGCTATACCTGATGCTGATGGGTATACTCCACATCAAAAAATTGTGAGCATGCTGACATTTCGCATTCCCTACTATGTAGGACCTCTCAATACCTCCCATATGGAAAAAGGAGGAAACGAAGGCTTTTGTTGGATGGTACGGCAACAGGGCAAGGAAAATGTTCCAATCTTTCCTTGGAACTGGAGTGAAGTGGTTGATAAAAAAAATGCCTCAGCAGAGAAATTCATTACACGTATGACAAATTCCTGTACCTACCTGTTTAACGAAGAGGTGTTGCCTAAATACTCGCTCCTCTACAACCGCTATATGGTTTTGAATGAATTGAATAATCTTAAGATCAATGGCGAGCCGATATCGGTTGATCTAAAGCAGAAAATTTATGATGAGTTGTTTCTCAAATCTGGAAAGAAGAATATTACCTTGAAGATGTTGCAGAAGTTCCTTATTACAAACAATATTATCAA
>JDSF01000315.1_pt1 | contig 22836 bp, 20 predicted proteins | sample 199441 | NCBI WGS metagenome assembly JDSF01 (sample SAMN02592751, study PRJNA231836) | bioreactor metagenome | isolation source: continuous culture bioreactor denitrification-DNRA | place: Germany: Bremen
CCTGCGTTCGAGTCGCAGATGGGTCACCAAACTTGGAGAGGTACCGAAGTGGTCATAACGGGGCGGTCTTGAAAACCGTTAGGGTGCAAGCCCACGAGGGTTCGAATCCCTCCCTCTCCGCCATTAATAGACGGAGAAGTACTCAAGTGGCTGAAGAGGCTCCCCTGCTAAGGGAGTAGGGCGTTTACGCGTCGCGAGGGTTCAAATCCCTCCTTCTCCGCCATCTATTAGAAGAAATTCCCCAATAGGGGCCTTTAGCTCAGCTGGTTAGAGCTTCCGGCTCATAACCGGACGGTCCGGGGTTCGAGTCCCTGAAGGCCCACCAGATTTATCTGTTTTATAGGTTTCATAACATGTAGGGGTGTAGCTCAGTTGGTAGAGCAGCGGTCTCCAAAACCGCGTGCCGAGGGTTCAAGTCCTTTCACCCCTGCCATTAATTTAAACTGTTTCACAAGCTCCACATCGGGGTGTAGCGCAGTTTGGTAGCGCATCTGGTTTGGGACCAGAGGGTCGCGGGTTCAAATCCTGCCACCCCGACCAATTTCCACTTAAATATAGAAGTGGGCGTATAGCTCAGTTGGTTAGAGCGCACGCCTGATAAGCGTGAGGTCGGTGGTTCGAATCCACCTATGCCCACCACTTCATAATACTAATACTTGCCCAGATAGCTCAGTTGGTAGAGCAGTGGATTGAAGCTCCACGTGTCGGCAGTTCGACTCTGTCTCTGGGCACCATGACTTTTAAGTCAAAACCATCCTACATAGGATGTTTTTTTCTACTCAAAATTAAGGGGTTACGTATGTCCTGGCATAGTGAAAAAAGACAGTCAATAAGACTGTCTTTTCTAGTATCAACTGAAATGAAATTTTACTTAAAGTGCTCAAAACACATTAATATAAGCCGATAAATATTGTTGTGTATTAAGTGTTTAGACTTTGAAACGAGGTATGTCATCTTTACATCGTATGAAAGTTGATTAAACGACAGCGATTCTAACCCCATTAGATCTGTATCAGCAAATTGGTAGTTTTGACCATCAATAGTCAAAGTAAATATAGGACATGTCATTTCAAGTGTGTTAAGTTTAGAGTCATATGCCCAGGTTACAATGCTATTGTAATTATAGTAATCATATAGGGCGAAATTTGGAGCGTAGAAGGTAGCCACGATTCGGTCACCTTTGATTTTCATTTCCTGTATATAGACTTCATTGTCCTTATGTTGAATGGTGAGTGGACACTCTTGGTATAAAGTAGAAGCATTTACATGGTTGATTATTTCAAGACAGCGCATTAAGTATAGGATGTCTTCATAGTTATGAAGTAAAATTTTATGTTCTAGCTCCATACTTTGAGATTTCTCATAAAGGTTATAGAGCTCTACACTTTCTTTTCCACTGATAGTGTCTTCTCGTTCAATGTCTAGAAACTTCTCGACGGTTTTGAGTTTGAAATCCTCAAAATTGAAATGATCTTTGTTCTGCTTAACAAGTCTCATAATATCTAAGTTGTTGCATTTCGGCATAATAAAGTCAACACCAAAGTGTTTGAAGCGGCTGTTCGTATAGGGCAGATCAAAAGCGCGCCCATTAAAAGTTATGTAAAATTTCTTCTGTTCAAGGATTTTTTTTAAAATCAAGAAGAAGATGTTTTTTCTTCTGCTCTATTCTCGCAGAATAATTGATAGAGTACATAATCAGTTCCATCGTATATAATATATCCTATGAGGATTACTTCACTTTTGCTATGACTAAGACCAGTGGTCTCGATGTCAAACAGTATAAAGTCTTCCATAGGAATAAATGGCTTTAGTATCTCGGGATAGATAAAATCTTTAAGAACTTTAGATTGTATAGTTTTCAATGTTCGACCTCCTTTCTTTTATTATAAAGGATATAACTAGACAATGGAAACGATGATATAATAAGAAAGACTATATATAGGAGGTTTCAGTATTGGTAACGATTAATACATTAAAAAGAGGATTTAACAAGGGTCTTGAAACTATTTGGATTCTTTCAAAGGTTATTATTCCAATATATATGATAGTAACGATATTAAAACACACACCAGCCTTAGATTATGTAGCCATAGTTTTTAGACCACTTATGCAGTTATTCGGATTGCCAGGTGAAGCTGCTATTGTCCTTGTACTCGGTGGTTTAATAAATATCTATGCAGCAATTGGAGCAATCATGTCATTATCATTATCAGCTAAGCAAATAACAGTGCTTGCAGTCATGATTTCTTTTGCGCACAACCTATTAGTTGAGACAGCTGTTTCTACTAGAGTAGGTGTGAGTGCTCGACTCATAGTAGGTTTTCGAATACTTCTTGCAGTGGTTGGTGGATTAATAATAAATGTGGTGCTGTAGGAGGGCTTTATGGGTATTTTTGACATGAATTTTATAGATATATTAAAAGAAGGACTAACTGGTGGATTATCAAGTGTTTTTGGAATTGCACTGATCGTAATGCCACTTATGATATTTTTGGAAATTGCCCGAGATATGAATTTACTAGATGTACTCAGTAAATGGACTAGACCATTAACGAAGGCACTTGGAATAAATGAATCAAGCGCCTTACCCCTTGCAATTGGTTTAATATTTGGTCTAGCCTATGGTGCAGGTGTTATTATTCAATCGGCCAATGAGGGGGAAATGGATCAAAAGAGTCTTATACTGGTGTCGATGTTCTTGGCGTGTTGTCACGCAGTCATTGAAGACACACTTCTATTTGTTCCAGTTGGTGCAAATGGATGGATGCTTCTAGGTATTAGACTGGTTGTAGCCTTTGTTGTTACAGCACTTATTTCAAAATATGTAGATTTCGATGCAGTGAAAGATGGTGAAGCAGAATGCGAATGATGACGGTTGATGAGCTCATGCCTGGGCTTGTTGTTGCTCAAGATATACTCAATCAGTTTGATACAGTAATTATCTCAGCAGGGATGAAACTAACGGATACAAGCATAGTCATGCTGCAACAGTTTTCAGTAGATTATGTGTTTGTCGAAGATCCTAAAAAGGCAACAAAGATACCTTCATCTACGATTAATGTCGTTCCTGAAAAGTTGGTCAAAACTCAGAAGAGGCAAAAACATATATTTAGAACAACTGTGGAGTATTATAAGAAGATATATATTGATGCGCGTAATGGAAAACCTATATATCATAATGAAGTGTATCAGGTGGTAGGTGAACTCGTATTAGAATTTTACAAACATGATGATGTTTTGAGAGTTCTCCAGCGTATAGAGTCAGAAGATGAGTATGAATATGTACATGGAACAAGTGTATGTATACTGTCAGTTCTTATTGGAAAGTGGTTGAAATTAGATCATCAAAGTATTTATAAGCTTGCAATGGCTGCATTTCTCAGCGATATCGGCAAAGCTAAGGTTTCGCAGAATATTATGAGAAAACATGAGGAGCTAAACGAGTTTGAGAGTGTTCAAGCAAAGAGACATGTTGACTATTCCAAAAACATTTTACAATTCTCTGGAACCTTTGATGAGGATGTTATAAAGGCTGTTGCATCTCATCATGAAAGGTTAAATGGTTCGGGATATCCAGATCGGAAAATGGAAAATGATATACCGCTCAATGCTAGAATTATTGCTATTGCAGATACATTCCATGCATTAATTTGTGACAGACCTTATAGAGAAGCGTACACAATATTTGAAGCAACGGAAATCTTATGGCAACTGGCGTATAATGAACTTGACCCTACAGTCGCTGAAAGACTTGTCAAGTTTATTACCTCTTATTTTGTAGGGCGTAAAGTCATCCTATCAGATGGACGCGTTGGTGAAATAATTCTTATTAATCAGTATGATAAGTTTAAACCACTTGTTAAAGTGGATGAATCATTCTTAGATTTATCGAATGATCATTCATATAAAATTGTTGGAGTGGTGAATAAACCAAGCTAATTGGTTAACGTTATAGTAACTAAATTAAAGCGCTGAATTGGCGCTTTTTTAGATGCAATAAGTGGTTATAACATATGCTTTACAAAGAAAACTTGGTAATATACAATTAGAAAGAATGTTTGACAGGGAGTGATATTAATGCAAGTTTACTTGGATAATAGTGCAACGACTATGGCGCATCCTAGGGTGGTCGAAGCGGTTGTAGATGCACTTACAAATAATTATGGAAATCCTTCATCTATGCACTCAAAAGGGGTGCAGGGTGAGAAACTTCTTAAGAATGCCAGACGATCGGTTGCAAAGGCAATTGGTGGGACTGAAAAAGAGATTGTTTTTACATCTGGTGGTACAGAAGCTAACAATCTTGCTGTTATTGGTGTTGCGCAGGCCTATAAGAAAACAGGTATGCATCTTATAACAACTTCGGTTGAGCATCCATCGGTACTCAATGCTTTTAAGTATTTAGAGTCTTGTGGTTTTGAAGTGACATATATAGAACCAAACTCCAGTGGTGTTGTATCAAAAGACGATGTCATAGAAGCTATTCGAAAGGATACAACTCTAATTTCAGTTATGCATGTTAATAACGAAACTGGTGCAATACAGCCAATTAACGATATTTCGAAGTCTCTGAAGAAAATGAAAAAGAAACCACTGTTTCATGTTGATGGAATACAAGCTCTTGGTAAGATTAAAGTATCTGTTAGAAGACTTGGTGTGGATCTATACACGATTAGTGGACATAAAATTCAAGCTCCAAAGGGAACAGGTGCCCTCTTTATCAAAGAAGGGACAAAAATTCATTCCAGGCAAATTGGTGGTGCTCAGGAAAAAGGAATCAGGCCAGGTACCGAAAATGTACCGGGTTTATGTGGACTTGGCGTTGCCTGTGATATTGTCGTGGAATCATTGGTATCACATGCTGAAAAACTAGCTTCAATAAAAGATATGTTTTGGAGTCAGATTAGTGCTGAACTTGACTCTGTTAAGTTAAATGGCGAGATGTCCGATTTGTTTGCACCGCATGTCATAAATATATCCTTTGTTGGTATGCGTGGAGAGGTACTTCTTCATGACCTTGAATCAAAAGGGATATTCGTTTCTACAGGATCTGCTTGTTCTTCAAAGAACAAAAGTTATTCTCATGTGCTTACGGCAATGGGGATGACAGAACCTGAAATGGAAGGTGCAATACGTTTTAGTTTCAATTCTGAACAGACTGATGAAGAGATGAAGTATGCAATTGAGACGGTGATAAGTTCTGTGAAATCACTGGAGAAGATAATAAAAGGGAGATAATAATGAATAAATATCTAATCGTTCGATACGGTGAGATTGCACTTAAGGGTCGCAATAGATCTTACTTTGAAAATAAACTATTTAACAATATTAAAAATGTACTCAGAGGTATGGAGGGGACCGTTGTTAAAAAGCAGCATGGTCGAATTTTTGTAGAACATCATGAAGATGATTCTGAAGAAGTTATTGAACGTGTAACGAAAGTATTTGGTGTTGTATCTGTATCGCCTGCTGTAAAGGTGGATAACGATATTGAGCTGATTAAACAAGCTGCACTGGAAGAGGTAAGTGCTACACTGGATGAACATGATTATAAAAGCTTTAAAGTTGAGTCTAGAAGATCAAACAAGGGCTTTGAGTTCAAGTCACCTGAAATAAGTAAGATTGTTGGTGGTTTCTTAAACCAAACCGTTGAAGAAATTCATGTAGATGTTCACACACCTGAATTTATGCTTCATGTTGAAGTAAGAAATCAAACGTATGTGTATTGCCGTGTTATTCCAGGGTTCTCTGGTATGCCTTACGGTTGTGCTGGAAGAGGAATGCTTTTACTTTCAGGTGGTATTGATAGCCCTGTAGCTGGTTGGCTTATGGCTAAAAGAGGTATGGCAATTGAAGCTGTACACTTCCATTCGTATCCGTTTACTAGTGAACGTGCTAAGGAAAAGGTTATGGATTTAGCACGAATCGTTTCTGAATATACTGGAAAGATTCGTGTACACAATGTTAATCTACTGGAGATTCAACAAGCAATTAATGAGCACTGTCCTGAAGAGGAAATGACGATTCTTTCTCGTCGCTTTATGATGGCAATAGCTGAGCAAGTTGCTGAAAAGACAAATTGTCAGGCACTTATTACTGGTGAGAGTATTGGTCAGGTTGCAAGTCAGACGATTCAAGGATTAACAGTTACTAACTCTAGAGTTAATCTACCAGTTCTTCGTCCACTTATCGCTATGGATAAGGTTGACATTATTAAATGGGCTAAGAAGATTGGTACATTTGAGACGTCTATTCTTCCATTTGAAGATTGTTGTACTGTGTTCCTACCTGATAGAGTTGTTACAAGACCTCGTGTTGAAGACATTGTAGAATCTGAGAACCTTCTTGATGTGGAAGTCCTAATTGAAAGAGCCATTGAAGGTAGAGATATTATAGATATTCAATTTGAAGGATAAGTAAAATTTGATGTAATGGGCCCTGATCATATGATTGATCAGGGTTCTTTTTATTTATAACCCAAGGTTTTGATACTATTTCCTGTACATGATATATTCAGATAAATTTGAATACAATATAAGTTCTATTATATAATAGATATTGGAATACTAATTAGGGGGACTGGATATGGTAATAAGAGATGTCAGTGAATTAGAGCCGGGAATGGTGGTTATTCAAGATGTACTGAATAACTTCGATACAGTGGTTATAAGTGCGGGAACTGAACTTACAACGGGCATGATTATGAACCTTCAAACGCTGGACATAGATTTTGTATTTATTGAAGGTGAAGAAGCCGTTATTGAAGTTGATCCAGAGTATTTAGCTGGTAATAATACGAAAACAGAACTAGAAGTGAAAAAACAAGAAGTATCACGCCGTGAGAAGTTTGAAGTTGGTGTACAGTATTATAAAGAAATGTACAAAACAGTTAGTGACGGCGGTACCGTAAATCATTTGGAAGTTTTCGAAGTTGTAAAAGAATTGGTTCAAGAGTTTTATAGGTATGATGATATATTTAGTGTTCTTAAGAAAATGAAATCTGGTGAGGATTATGAATATACACATACAACGAGTATGAGTATAATATCGGTGCTTCTCGGCAAATGGCTGAAACTGCCCCATCAAAAAATATATTTACTTGCACAGGCAGCTTATTTATCAGATATAGGTAAAGCAATGTTGCCTGCTGACTTGTTAAATAAGTCAGGGGATCTAAGCATAGACGAACAAATGATTCTCCAAAGTCATGTAATGATGACACAGGATATCCTTGAAAGATCTGGTGGATTTAGTGGCGAAATTGTCCATATAGCCGCAACACACCATGAAAGACTGAATGGAACTGGCTATCCATATAAGATGGAGAAGGACGGAATAAACCAACTGACAAGGATTGTTGCAGTTGCAGATACATACCATGCTTTGCTTTCTAAAAGACCCTATCGTGAAGCGTACTCAATATTCGAAGCGACAGAAATGCTTTGGAACATGTCATATAACGAGCTTGATCCAGGTGTTATTGAACGTTTGGTGAAGTTTATTACATCATTCTGGGTTGGAGGAGAAGTTGTTCTTTCTAATGGAATGAAAGGTGAAGTGATCATGGCAAATCAGTACGATAAGTTCCGACCGCTTGTAAAGGTCGATACTGGGTTTATAGATTTATCTCGTGATAGGTCATGTAGAATTGTAGACGTTGTGCATAACACAAATTAATTAATTGATTGGAATAAAAAAAAGCCTGAGCTATAATAGCTTAGGCTTTTTAATGTTTTTGGTATTTGATTCTATTTGAGTTTATTCTGTAGTTGTGTTTTCATCTGTTGGCTGTTCAATAGACTGGTCATCATCTGTTCCTTCAGTCTGTGGTGCAACATTGTTAACTGGAATAGGATCAGGTAGAACCATTTTTTTGACATCTTCACTGTAAATAATACTTCCGTCTGGCAGTGAAAGTATTCCACCGAAGAGGATCTTTGTACCAGCTGAAAGGGTTACAATTGAGTCGTCTTGAAGTGTGATATCAAATGCGAAGTTTACAACCTTAGTACCATCTGAAAGTGTAGATAACGGGTAAATGTATCCATCCACTGCCGCACCAAGATCAATACTTATAAACTCACCAGTATGAATATCACAAGGCTCTGTTGGGAGTTCATAGTCCCAATCACCAGGATAAATATAAACTTGATTGCCTTCATCATCGAGCACTGGGCTACCATACTTGTTCATTTGAGGTACTGGGATGTATGGTTCCGTTCTCTTTGTGAAGATACGCTCTTCTATAAGTGTTGTCGGGCAATATTCAGTAACAAGCTTTCCGCTTTCAGTACACACAGCCGCTTTAACATGGACATCATCCGGCTCTGTTGGCTCTGTACCACGAATAAACCATTCTGTAATAACAGTGCCACGAGGATCTGCCATGGAAAGTTCAGTTGGCATTTTGCCAGACATCGTATCTACAGATCTTCTAATCAGGTTATCTGGTGCATCGTCAAAGCTTTTGTCAGGAAGGTCAGCATGAATTTGAGTCATAACATTTTTCCAGAACTTAGCACTGATTTTGGAGCCTTGGTCAAGAGGCATATTAACATCGTTACCAAACCAAACAGCGCCTACATAGTATGGTGTATAACCTACAAACCATGCATCGAGTTTGTTAGAAGTTGTACCAGTTTTACCTGCAACTGGAATACCAGCGTTACCAGGTCTAATTTGCGCAGTAGATGCAACACCGTACTGTACACCAGTACGCATCATATCCTGAACTATAAATGCAGATTCTGGATCGACAACTTGGTATTTGATTGGTTTCTTTTCAAGAATAACCTCACCACTGTTGTCAGTAACCTTCGTATATGTGATTGTATCGTTTCTAACACCCTTATTGGCAAGTGTACCGTATGCTTCAGTAAGATCAACAGGTGTTATACCATGAGCCATACCACCAAGAGCAACAGCTGATAGAGTCCTATCTGTGACACTTCCTTCAAGGATAAGTGTAGAAACACCTAGCTTTTGAAGATACTCAATACATAGATCTACACCAAGAGCATTGGCTAGCTTAACTGTGATGACATTTTGAGAGTGTTCAATACCTTTTCTTAAAGTTTGCAGTCCCCAATATGGTTCGTAACCACGCACCTTTGCGTACCAGTTTATTGGCCAAATTTCATTCGGAGCGCCATACTTTAAGAAGGAAGGAACATCATCTAACACTGATGCAGCAGTGTACATTCTACTGTCGATAGCTGGTAGAAATACCCCAATCGGTTTGATAGAAGACCCAGGCTGACGTGGGTTAACTGCACGATTGTAAATTTTTTGTCCTGTTAAGTTACGCCCACCAACAATAGCCTTTAACTCACCAGTTCTGTAGTCAATAATGACCATTGCAGATTGTGGTTGAATGGTTCCTATGTTACTAATGACATAGTTTTCGTCTGCTACTAGAAGATTGTTATTGCCGTCTTTTACGAAGAACTCAGGATAGTCAGTGAATATAGCTTTATCTACAACTGCATTGCCTGAATCATCTAGTGTCTTGTATTCGTCAGGTATTAGAAGGTCACGACCTTGATACTGATACAGGTCAATAACACTGTAGCTCCCGCTATAGTTACGTGTGTTTGCGGGATTATCCTCATCATACGAATAGGTATTCTTTACATCAACCTTAATTTTAACAATTTCTCCGTCTTGTCGAACAGGGTAGATGCTAAAGAATTTGTTTTTGAGTAGAACCAAATTTCCATTTGGGTCGTACTCATAATTACTAGCAGGTATAACAAGTTGATTATTTGTATTTACAAGATTGGCTTTCCTATATAGAAGGATTTTTTTTACCTTCTTTAGTTATGATGTTTTTTTTCACTGTCAAAGTGTACTGTCACTTTAGGGAAGTTGTCATTATAAGTTAAAAGTCCAAGCTCGTCCATTGCGTGCTTAAAAATAATAACATCTTCATGGTCTGTTCCTTTTCTATAAGAAGAAAGAGAGAATTGTGATGCTTGAGCAAGACCAAGTTCCTCAAGTTTAGAAATTGTGCCTTTACCAGCAATGCCATCTGCAGTAAGACCATTATCCTTTTGGAATTTTTTGATTGCATTATGTGTTGGATCACCAAAGTATGTTGTGAAGTTTCTATTACTATATGCATTTTCAAGGGTCTTTTGCATATCGAAGTCAATTGTTGACCAGATTTTTAGACCTTGCGTGTATAGAGCGTTTAGAGCTTCTTCCTTTGTCCAACCCTTTTCTGCCATTAGATCATTAATTACGTCATCTCTAACCATGTCAGAGAAGTATGAAGTGATTTCGCCGCCAGCTTCTTTTCCAGGAACAAGGCGTGTTTTTAGATCAACCGCTTTTGCAGATTCGTATTCTGCGTCCGATATATAGCCATTCACATTCATTAAATATAGAACAGTGTTGTATCTTTTTTCTACACCAGAGTTGTATACAATTGTGTAGAGGTCATCAGAATCATCTAGAATATAGTGATCCTCAGTTATATCTACTTTTTTGATTGTTCTCATTGGTGAGTAGTTGAGGGGACTTGATGGAATACCTGCAAGCATTGCAGATTCAACAAGGTCAAGATCCTTTGCTTCCTTAGAAAAGTAAGCGTGTGCCGCAGCTTCTACACCATTTGAGTTTGAACCAAGGTAGATTGTGTTTAAGTAGGTTTCGATAATCTGTTCTTTAGTTAGATAGTTTTCTAGCTCAATTGCGTAATATGCTTCCTTGATTTTACGGTCAACAGTACGTTCCGATCTCGTATCAAAAAGGTACAGGTTACGGGCAAGTTGTTGCGTTATTGTACTAGTACCACCTATACGTTTGCCTTTAAAGACAGCATCTCTAACAGCTCCGACCATACGGACAAAGTTGAATCCGCCGTGGTCCCAGAAAGTTTTATCCTCAACAGCAACAAAGGCGTTTATTGTATAAGGACTGATGTCGTTAAATTTAATAATTGTACGTAGACCATCTTTTTGAATGGTTTCAAGAACTCTACCTTCTGGATCAAGAATGACCGAATTCTCATCTAAAAGGTCATTTACTCGTGACGGATCAATCGCAGCGGTGTTTTTCACCAAATTGTTGACATAAGCAAGTGTTGCGCCTGTACCAACTAGACCAACGATAATGCCGATTAGTATAAACCATTTAAGGAATGTTAAAAATGGATTCCTCTTCTTTCTTTTCTTTTTACGCCGGGACTTATTCGACGATGAATCGTTTTGATTTTCTGTGTTTTGAGTGCTCATAAGACCCTCCCAAGCAACTTCATTATATTACCTCGGTATACTCCGAGTTGAAACATAGGTATTATATCATAACGTGTATGTGTTGTTAATTTATGAGCCTATCCCTTCACCAAATTGTAACAATGTGGTTATGAATGCAAAGCTGTGATAAAATGGATTTGACCGCAATACTCCAGAAAGGCGTGAGGCAGATGATCATTAAATAATCAGTAGAAATCGAAAAGTGAAAAACACGCTAGATTGACTAGTTTTATTATAGTACAGAAAGGAGCCGGTCTAAATGACAGCAAATAATGGTACAACTAAAAATGAAATGATAGAGGAAATGGTGCAACGCGCTGTTATTGTTGGTTTCAACAGGAATGAGCGATTTGCAGAGATTGATATAGACGAATCAATGAATGAACTAGGTGAGCTAACGCTTGCTGCTGGTGCTGAAGTCCTTGGCATGATGATTCAAAACAAACAGACACCTGATCCTGCTACCTTAATAGGAAAAGGAAAAGTACTAGAACTCAAGGAAATGGCAGATAACATGGGTGCCAATATTATCATATTTAATGATGAGCTAACTGGTGCTCAGCTTCGCAACTTAGAGGCTGTTATTGGTATTACAGTTATTGATAGAACGGCGCTTATACTTGATATATTTGCTAGACGTGCAAGAACTAAAGTCGCTAAACTGCAAGTTGAGTTGGCTCAGCTCCAGTACCGACTGCCTCGCTTAAAAGGCCTAGGAGAAGGTCTTTCTAGAACAGGTGCAGGGATTGGTACAAGAGGCCCTGGTGAACAGAAGCTTGAAATAGACAGACGTCGAGTGAATGAAAGAATTTCTGATATTAGAAAACAAATTAATGAAGCGGGGAAAGTACGAGAAACTCAGCGTGCTCAAAGAACTCGTAATGAAATCCCTGTTGTGGCTGTTGTTGGATATACCAATGCAGGTAAATCAACTCTTATGAATAAACTCATTTCTATGAGTATAGAAGCTGATGAAGAGAAAATGGTGTTTGCAAAGAATATGCTTTTTGCCACACTCGATACGTATACAAGACGAATTGAGTTTGATGATAATAAGCCATTTGTGCTTGTAGATACTGTTGGTTTTGTCTCGAAGCTGCCACATGCCCTTGTACAAGCATTTAAAGCGACTCTTGAGGAAGTTGTAGAGGCTGATTTAATTATTCATGTGGTGGATGCTTCAACTGAGCATTATAAGCTTCAAATCTCAGTAACAAACAATGTTCTGGGTGAGCTCGGCGCTGGTGAGAAGCCAGAAGTGATAGCATACAACAAAATTGACCTTGTTGAAGACAGAGGATCTGTTCCTAAAATGCAGGACATACATCATATCTCGGCTGTCACTGGTGAAGGCATTGATGAATTAATCCAGAATATTAATAGTCATATATTTAGTGATATCACTACTGTTGAAATGCTAATACCGTTTAGTGACGGCGCAGCGTATTCTCAGATCTGTGAGGTTGGCAATGTACTTGAAACGGAATATCTTGAAACTGGGACTCAAGTAAAGGTTGAGTTAAAAGCAAAGGACTACAACAAATATAAGAAGTATGTTACACAGTAAAATAAGATATAGATACTGCATTTCCAACACAACGAATTTTATCGAATTTTAATAGAGGTGAAGAAATTTGGGTTCATATAAAACCATATTTGAGTATGGTGAAGCAGAAGACATCATAAACAAATCCAGATTTATTGGATACGCCCAACCTGTTGAATCCGAAGAAGAGGCTGTGGCATTCATTGATAGAATAAAGAAGAAACATAAAGATGCGACTCACAATGTTCCAGTTTACTTGGTTGGTGAAAAATTTGATATCCAAAGATATAGTGATGATGGTGAACCTTCTGGAACAGCAGGTGTACCTGTGTTATCTATGCTAAAAAATGAAGGCATAACGAACATTGCTATTGTTGTCACAAGGTATTTTGGAGGCATTAAACTTGGAACTGGTGGACTTGTTAGAGCTTATACCCATGCAGCAAAAATCGCGGTCGAATCTGCTAGGGTTGTCGATAAAAAAGTGTATAGAGAGGTTCATGTAATTCTTGATTACACACTTCATGGCAAGTTCCAAAATTTCCTAATGAATAATGATATTTATCTCTTAAAAGATACTATTTATATGGATAACGTAGATACTGTTGTTTACATTGAACCAGAAATGTTGGAGTCTTTTAAGACTAAGGTCGTTGATTTAACAAATGGTAAAGTGGACATAAATGAATGTGAGGATACTTTCCTAACGATCCTGGATGGAAAAGCAGTGGAACTCAGTTAGTCTGTAAGCTTAAATTACCAGTGAGTACAGAATTACTTCGTAAAGCACACAAGTTGTACTTGTTCTGTAAAAACGTATAAGGTAAAATTATACTATAACCTCGTGAGTGAGGTGTAGGAGGCGATAACATGAGTATGGAAAAAATTATAGCTGAAATGTTTGAAAAGAAATCATGGGCTGTTGTAGGAGCTACTCAGAACCCATCGAAGTTTGGCAACAAAATTTTCAAGAAGCTTCAAAGAAACGGATACGATGTGGCGCCAATCAATCCAGTATATGATGATGTTGAAGGCGTTTCAACTTTTGAGAACTTATCTGCTATGCCAGAGAAACCTGAATGTGTTAACGTTGTAGTTTCCCCTGACAGAGCAATGAATGCCCTTAATGAGGCTATTGAGTTAGGTATTAAGTATATTTGGTTCCAACCAGGTGCTTTCAATGAAGACATTATTGAACGTGCTGAGACTGCGAACGTGAATATTGTATATCATGCTTGCGTTCTCGTAGAGCTTGACAAGATTTAAAGAGAACCATAAAATTGTTTTAAGACAACGACGTCTTGTTTCGAAAGTGCATGTTTAGACATGCATTTCGGCAAGGCGTCTTTCTTTGTGTATGTGTATTCGAAAGCGTTGAAAGTAATCGGTTTTAGTAGTATATTGTATACATATGAAATCGTGAAAGAGGTGCTATATGAACAAAACAATCGATCAAAAGGTTGACCATGTCGTAGCATGGCTACAGGAGCAGGTTAAGGTGTCGGGCACAAATGGAATCCTTGTCGGGCTTTCAGGTGGTATCGACTCCTCAGTTGTCGCAAACCTTCTTAAGAAGGCTTTTGGTGACAATTGCCTTGGTGTTATTCTCCCTTGTAAGAGTAATGACAATGACAAAGCAGATGCAATAGCAGTTGCAGAAGCAGCAGGACTAAAATTTGTTGAAGTGAATCTAACTGAAACACATAATACGCTTCTTACTAATATTCAAGATGCTATGTCGGGTGTTGAAACGACAAACCATCAGCTAACAGATGCAAACTTAAGAGCGCGTCTTCGTATGAGTACCTTGTACGGAATTGCCAACAATATGGGGTATCTTGTAGCGGGTACTGACAATGCAGCTGAACTCCTTACTGGATATTTTACTAAGTATGGTGATGGCGGAGTAGATATTTTACCATTAGCTCACTTAACTAAAAGAGAAGTCTTTGAATGGGCGAAACACTTAGGTGTTCCTCAGTCAGTTATTGATAGAAAACCAAGTGCTGGTCTTTGGGAAGGCCAAACTGACGAAGAGGAAATGGGTGTAACATACGATGCCATTGATGATTATATTGAAGGTAAACCTGTTTCAGATGAGGATAAGGTCATAATTGAAAGAATGAATGTGCGCACTGAACATAAACGTGTTATGCCACCTGCGCCCCCTAAGTTTTAATTCTTATTCAGTTTGTATTTAACTGAACTCAGAAGTTTGTTACAAGTGTATAGTAGTGTATTGTAAATAATAAAAATATAGTACACTAGCTTATAAAGTGAACCATGTAACGCCAATGCCTATACTGGATTGGCGTTCTTTATGTTTAATTACGTGTAAATTGGCTGGACTAGTAAGATGACTAAATAGCTTAATGTACAAATGACATTATGGAAATGGATATAAATGTTATACTAAGAGAAAAAGTATGGCTGACATAAAGCTGGGTATTGCGATGTTCATGGAGGTTTAGTATGGAAAACCAAGTGACAACTCTACAGTCAGAAATCGTTGAAGAAATGAGTGCAGAATTGGTTCAGCAGTTTGAAATAAATAATCTGTCAGAGGATGACATGGCAAGAATTGAAAAAATTGCCAATACGATTGATATGGATGATTCAAGATGCATTATGGAGTACGGCCTAAGTATTCAGTCTAAAATCTCCAATTTTGCAGATAAGTTGCTTAACCAGGTCCGTGGCAAAGATACCAGTTTTGTTGGAGAGGTATTGATGGATTTGGTAGTTGACGTACAAAAGCTGGACATAGATTCATTGTCGGGTAAAATGGGTGTATTACGTAAGGTGCCGATTATAGGCAATATGGTGGATGATTCAAATAAGTTAGCTTCAAGATATAAAAATCTTAGTGGTGAAATAGAACGTGTCATTATGGAGCTTGAAAAAGCACGATTAAACATGTTGAAAGATATTAATCTGTTAGATGATTTGTATACTAGAAATCTCATCTATTTGAAAGAACTAAATTACATGATTATAGCTGCTGAGTTTAAAATCGATGAAATGAAGAACGTGATAATTCCTGAAATGAAGACAAAAGCACAAGATTGCTCTGATCTAATAGTAATGCAAAGACTTGATGATACTCTTGAAAGAACAAGTAGTTTAGAAAATAAAGTATATGATTTAAAAATGTCAAAGATGATTTCGATCCAAACGGTTCCTCAGATCCGTTTGATTCAGAACAACGACCAAGTTTTAGTTGAAAAGATTCAAAGTTCAATACTAAATACAATTCCTTTATGGAAAAATCAAGTTGTTCTTTCGATCACTATACTACGTCAGAAGAAGGCATCTGAGACGCATAAGAGTGTGACTGATGCAATGAGTGCTTCGATAGCAAAAAAACTCAAAACGGATTAAGAGACACCTTGGTGATGTTAAACGCGAAACTGGGCGTGGTAGTTTTGAAATTGATAAGTTAAAGCAAGTGAACTCTGATTTGATAAAAACGATTGAAGAAACAATACACATTCAGAAACAAGGTTTAGAAAGAAAAAATGAGCTCTGAACATGAACTGCTTCAACTAGATCAAAGATTAAAAGAAAAGCTTAGTGAGTTGAGTAGAAGTCTCTAAAGAACTGAATACGAATATTTATGAAACAGGTCGGTATGAATTTTCTTAATCGACCTGTTTTTTATTGGATTTTGAGAGGAATTAAAATGGTAATTCTGTTTACTATAACTAAACGAGCATAAGTAAAATAAAAGTTTAGTATTACTAATCAAAAGCGGGTTGAAACGTATAAAATTCAATTAAAAAGTCAGTATTAATAAACTTACATGAATTTTAAGTCGATTTTTATGTAAAAAGGTATAAAAAACCAATTTTAATTTTTAGCAAATTCAGTTTTTCATATTTGAGTGAAAAAATTTAGCCACGTGCCACTATATACTAAATTCATGAGTGACATAACCCTGTTATAACAAGGCTTACATGGTGTGATGATAAATGTGAAATTAAAAAAAATGTTATAACTATTGACATTGAATTAAATCGGAGTATATTTAGTATTGATAAACTTATTACTTAGTTTGAATAAGAACTTGAAAAATAGCAGTAGAACAATATGGGGAGTTTAGTAATACTAAATATCTGGCGACAAAAAAAACCGCATTTAATTTCGGTGGTATAGCCAGTTGTTTTAAGGAGGAATTTATTATGAAAATGGAGTTTTTAGGACGTCATATCCTTGTCGAGTACTACAATTGTGATGAAGAGATCCTCAAAGATCATAAACTTGTTGAGGAATACATGATACAAGCTGCTAAAGAAGCTCAAGCGACTGTTGTCGAGAGTTGTTTCCACCATTTTAATCCTTGGGGCGTGTCTGGTGCAGTTATTATTGCAGAATCACACCTCACAATTCATACATGGCCAGAGTTCGGATATGCTGCAGTTGATTTGTTTACTTGTGGTGACACTATCAATCCTTGGGTAGGTTTTGATTACTTGGAGAAGGTATTTAAGTCAGAGCGTTCGGAGTCAATGGAAGTGGCACGTGGCATGACTGACAAAATCCGCAGGTATGCAGGCATTGAAGGTCCAATTCACTTCAAGCCAATAGAAGAAGAACAAATGGATGAAGAGCAAGCGGTTTAACTCTATAAGACAATCATATAGGAGGCATACAAATGGAACTATGGTACACAGAAGAACATACGGATAATGTCCGTTTTAGTATAAAAGTTAAGCAACAGTTGTTTAGTGGTCAAAGTGACTTTCAAAAAGTCGATGTGTTCGATTCTGAAGAGTTTGGAAGGTTCTTTACACTAGACGGCCTAATGATGGTGAATGAAAAAGATGAGTTTGTTTATCACGATATGATTGTACACCCAGCAATGGCGTCTAATCCTGAAATCAAAAGAGTGTTGGTGATCGGCGCAGGAGATGGCGGTACAGTCCGTGAGTTAACTAGATATAAGTCACTAGAGCAAATTGATATGGTTGAGATTGACAAAATGGTTGTAGATGTCTGTAGGGAATATCTACCTCAAACCGCTTGCAAATTAGACGATCCGCGTGTGAATTTATATTTTGAAGATGGTGTTGCTTTTGTTAAGAAGCAAAAGAATTTCTATGACTTAGTTATTGTGGATTCGACAGATCCGATAGGACCAGGTGAAGGACTATTCACAACGGAATTTTATCAGGACTGTTATGATGCGTTAACGGAAAATGGCATTCTAGTGAATCAAAGTGAAAGCCCTTATTATCCACAATATGTTCACGAGTTTAAGCGTTCATATGGCAAAATAAGCAAGATATTCCCACTGTCTAAGACATATCAGTTCCATATTCCAACGTACCCTTCTGGACATTGGTTATTTGGGTTTGCATCAAAAGGGATTGATCCTGTGAACAATGAAAGAGTTCAGGAATGGAATGAGCTTGGTCTTGAAACGCAGTATTACAATACTGATATTCATAAAGGTGCTTTTATGCTCCCAAATTTCGTAAAGAACATGATGAAAGAAGTTAAAGAGAATGCGTAAGAACGTAATGACTTATATGGGATTTGACTCTGACTTTGAAAATGCCAAGCTTGTGGTTTTTGGAGCGCCATTCGATGGAACTGTTTCCTTTAGACCTGGAACACGGTTTGGACCAGCAGCAATGCGTCAGGAGTTTGAAGGCTTAGAAACTTACAGTCCTTATTTGGATATGGATCTAACTGATTATGACTTGTTTGATGCAGGGGATTTGGATTTGCCATTCGGTGCAAAAATGCGTGGTTTGGAAATGATCTATGAAACAACAAAGGAAATTCTTGATGCAGGGAAAGTCCCAATGATGGTAGGTGGTGAACACCTAGTATCATATGGACCTATTAAAGCTGTGAGCGAGAAATACGATGACCTAATTATTCTCCACTTTGATGCACATGCAGATTTAAGAGAGCATTATATGGATGAACCATTTTCTCATGCAACAGTTATACGTCGTGCATGGGATCTTGTAGGTGATGGTCGTATTTATCAATTTGGAATTAGATCTGGGGAAAGAACTGAGTTTGAATTTGGTAAAGAACATACGATAATGGAGAAGTTTTCCTCTGACACACTGCCAAAGGTTGTTGAGTCACTTGGAGACAAACCTGTTTATGTAACAATAGACCTTGATGTAATGGATCCATCAATATTCTCGGGAACAGGTACACCTGAGCCTGGTGGATTGACATTTAAGGAAATGATGAAGATAACAGCACTACTCAGTCGTTTAAATATTGTAGGTGCTGATGTGGTAGAACTTTCACCGCAGTACGACACATCAGGTGCATCAACAGCAGCTGCGTGCAAGGTTCTTAGAGAGCTGACACTGGCTGTTCTAAGGGGGCGGTAATATGTCACAGTCTCGCACTCCACTGCTTGACGCTATTAAAGAATACCACAGAGAAGGTGTTATTCCATTTGACGTGCCTGGTCACAAACATGGAAAAGGTGTGCCTGAACTTCGAGCTTTTCTTGGCGAGACAGTCATGCAAGTCGATGTGAATTCTATGAAGTGTTTAGATAATTTAAGTAATCCAACAGGTATTATTGCTGAGGCTGAAAGTCTTCTTGCAGATGCTTATAATGCAGATGAAGCATTTTTCTTAGTCAATGGTACGAGCGCAGGTGTACAAGCAATGATTATGAGTGTATGTCGTCCTGGAGAGAAGCTCATTCTTCCGAGAAATGCACATAAGTCAGCGACGAATGGTCTTATAATGTCTGGGGCAAATCCCATCTATATTCATCCTGAGTTTCATGAGAAATATGGTATTGCTTTAGGTGTGGAAGTGGATGATATTAGAAGGACTATTCTAAATAATAAAGATGCAAAAGCTATATTTCTTATTAATCCAACATATTATGGGTCAACTTCTGACTTAAGGTCGATTGTTACTTTAGCTCATGAGCATGATATGGCAGTACTAGTAGATGAAGCACATGGTGCACACCTTCACTTTCATAATGAACTGCCAATGAGTGCAATGGAAGCGGGAGCAGATATGGCTGCGGTGAGCCTGCATAAGACGGGTGGATCATTAACACAGTCATCTGCGCTACTTATGAAAGGGAACCGCACTAATGGTAAGTACATTCGTAAAATAATTAATTTAAACCAGACAACCAGCGCTTCATATTTGCTTATGACAAGCCTTGATGTGGCTAGAAAAAATTTAGCAACAAGAGGCCATGAAATGCTTGAAAAAGTCCTGAAACATTGCCGAACAGCTCGAATGGCTATTAATGAAATAGACGGACTGTATGCATTTGGTAAGGACATGGAGTTGGGTTTAGGCACATACTCTTTTGACGAAACAAAACTTGTTGTTAATGTGTCAGGTCTGGGTCTAACAGGCTTTAGAGTTTATGACATGTTAAGAGAAGACTACGGAATACAAATGGAGCTAGGTGACACAGGAAACGTGCTTGGGATTGTTAGTCTTGGTGATTGTGAGCAAAGCTTAAGTGCACTTGTGTATGCATTAAGAGATATTTCATCAAAGCACTATCGTCAAAAAAAAGGTGCAATTGAATGTCAGAAAGCCTCATGACCTTGAGCTGGCGATTTCTCCACGTGACGCATTTTATGCAGAAATGGAAATTGTTCATCTGAAAGATGCTGCTGGAAGAATAAGTGGAGAGTCTGTTATGGCATATCCGCCAGGGATTCCAGTTGTGACACCGGGAGAAATGATTTCGAATGAAGTTATTGAGTATCTCGATTTTCTAAATTCAGAAGAAACAATGCTTACAGATATGGATGATGGAACTTTAAGGACGATTAAGGTTATAAAATAGATATGCGTTAATGATGCCAACTTATTAGGTGCGTACTACAATTTGATTAGTCGGCAAGAGCAGTGAATGAAATAAATACTAAGTTTTTAGAGAAAAGTGCCTTAATCGAGGCACTTTTCTTAATTAGTTTGATATAGATGAAGTATTTCGTGTTTCTAATGAAAGTCATGGTAATAAGATAAACGGAAAGGTATAATAAGTAGGGTGTGTATAGCAAGTAAGAGTTGTGACAAACATGACTGATGTTTTACTTACTACTTAACTAAAATATGCTTTAAAACGGTGAAGAAAATGATGAATCAAATGGTAGAAAACTATAAAAAAAGACCCTTTCAAAAGGGCCTTAATAACTGTTGGTGTGCCTGTTGCACTTCAGCACTTCATACAGACAGCATTAAATTTGATTGATACAGTTATGATAGGACGTGTCAGTAAGGATGCCCTAGCTGCAGTTGGACTTGCGAACCAAGTATTTTTCTTGATGATACTTCTGGTTTTTGGTATTAATAGTGGAGTGTCCGTTTATATAGCTCAGTTCTGGGGAAAAAATGACCACGCCAATATTCGAAAGACTATGGGAGTTGGTCTTGTTGGTGGAGTGCTTGTTAGTTTAGTTTTCTTTATAATTAGTTTTGCTTTTCCGACTCAGGTTCTGGAGCTGTTTTTAAAAGAACCCAATGTTGTTGCCATAGGCGCAGATTATTTAAGAATTGTGTCTGTGAGTTATGTTTTTACGGCTATTTCATTAACATACTCAGTGGCCTCACGTGGTGTTGAGCAAGCTAGACTACCCATGGTTGTCAGTTCAATATCAATTGTAATAAATACGGTTGGCAACTGGATTTTAATATTTGGACTCTTTGGAATGCCAGCCCTTGGGGCTAAAGGGGCAGCAATTGCAACTTTGATTGCCAGGGTCTTTGAGATGACAATGCTCATAGTTTTCTTATATAAGACAGACAATGTTTTGGCAGCAAAAGTTTCAGAACTATTCAGTTTTAGTAAGTTATTTGTTAATCAAATTTTTAAAACAGCTCTACCAGTTCTAATAAACGAAGGTATTTGGGCGCTAGGAACTGTTATGTACACTATGGCTATGGCAAAAATCAACTCAGATGCCGTTGCGGCCTTTCAAGTTATGATGGCTGTTTACAGGTTCTTTGAAGTGGCTTTTATTGGTCTAGGCAATGCCTGTCAGGTTGTTATAGGCAACAGGATTGGCGCTGGTGAAGAGCATCTCGCTATGGTTTATGGCAAAAGGTTTATAAAGCTAACACTTGGAATATGTCTTGTGACAAGTGTTTTGATTTTTATGAGTGCAGAAAGTATAGCCGCAGTATTTAAAGTGCCTGCGAATGTGCAAAGGGACGCAATTTTTATGATGCGTATAGTGGCGTTTTACAACTTCCCGAAAATGATTAACTTGCTGTTTATAGTTGGTATACTTAGAGGTGGCGGAGACACGGTATTTGCAATGGTTATTGAATCTCTATGTGTATGGGGAATAGGTGTACCACTTGCTTTTGGTGGTGCAATGTTCTTTGGTTGGCCTTCATATGTTGTTGTAGCTGCATTTATGATGGAAGAGGTTGTGAAAAGCATACTTGGTGCTCAAAGATTTTATTCAAAAAAGTGGATTAAAAAATGTGGTAGATCATATAGCATAAGTGACATATCTTTTTGACTTGTACAAAGTATGATAAAATGGTTAAGCGTTTAAAAGAGCGTGTCACAAAGATGAAGATCTAAAGACACTAAGGTATATAGAACGAGAATTATTCGTGAAAATTAAAGATGAATTATATACTTAAAGTCATGAATAGTCTGGATAGAGTTAAGGAGTTGACACTTATGGGTCGTATAGGAAATATTATTCAAAGAAAAGGTAAACAAGATGCTAAAAAAGGCAAGGTGTTTACAAAAATAGGTCGTTACATAATGGTTGCTGCCCGTGAAGGTGGTTCAGATCCAGAATATAATGCTGCGCTTAAAAGTGCGATTGAAAAAGCTAAAGCGGCAAATATGCCAAATGACAATATTGACCGCGCTGTAAAAAAAGGTGCTGGTGAAACTGATGGAGTTGTCTTTACAGAATTAACATATGAAGGGTATGGCCCAGGTGGTGTTGCAGTACTTGTAGAATGTCTTACAGATAATACAAACAGAACTGCAGCAGACATTAGAAGCTACTTTTCTAAAGGCAAGGGCAACCTTGGAACAAA
>JDSF01000316.1_pt1 | contig 22781 bp, 24 predicted proteins | sample 199441 | NCBI WGS metagenome assembly JDSF01 (sample SAMN02592751, study PRJNA231836) | bioreactor metagenome | isolation source: continuous culture bioreactor denitrification-DNRA | place: Germany: Bremen
CTCAGCAAATCAGCTATCTATAGCTTGTCTCTAGAGAAAGGTGAAAGAGAAACCATAAAGAAGATGAGTGAGAAAGTCCATGAACGTGGTGGTTTCACACCAATCGTTATCAAAGGTGTAGATGATCAATTAGGTGTTGTCACAGTCCATGATGGACCTTCATTGTCTCAGGACCATATTGTGGCACCCATAGTTGGCGACGACAGAGCAGATACAAGGAATTATCACAACAATTTCCAGGATGTTGAGAAGTTTCTCACGGCTGGAGGCTATAGAGGTCGTCAGTATCAAGTGTTAACTGAAGGGACTTACTTCATCAACAGGATGTTTGCTACAGTTGAGCTGATTCATAAAACGGTTATTCCTGTAGGTAGTGTTGGCGTAGTTATTTCTTATACAGGAGAGGTAGGCATTGACTCTTCAGGAGATGATTACAAACATGGTGAGTTAGTTGGTAAAGGCTATCGTGGTGTTTGGAAGGACCCACTTACACCTGGTAAGTATGCATTTAACACATACGCAGGTAAGATTGTTGAAGTTCCAACCACCAACATTATCCTTAAGTGGATATCTAATGAAGGTGGCGAACACCTCTTTGACACAAACTTGAAAGAAGTAAGTTTGATTACCAAAGATGCTTTTGAACCATCATTGCCACTATCTGTAGTCTTGCATATCGATTACAAGAAAGCGCCTTATGTCATCCAACGATTTGGAGATGTCAAAATGCTTGTAGATCAAACACTCGACCCAATGGTTAGTGCTTATTTCAAGAATATTGGACAAAGTAAGACCCTTATAGAATTACTTCAGGAACGGAGTGAAATTCAAGAAATCTCATCACAAGAGATGAAAGGTAAGTTTGCTCACTACAATATAGAGCTTGAGGAGGTACTTATTGGTACACCAAGTTCTTCCACTAAGGATAATAAGATTGAAATCATCCTTGGTCAACTTAGAGATAGACAAGTGGCTATGGAGCAGATTGAAACCTACAACCAACAAGAAAAGGCAGCGGTCAAAGAACGTGAACTTAATGAGGCTATGTCAAAGGCAGAGCAACAAAAGTCTTTGACACAGTCAGAAATTAACATCAAAGTTCAGGACAACCAAGGTAAGGCAGCTTATCAGAAATCACTTCATGAGGCAGAGAAAATCAAAGCAATGGCAAACGCTGATGCGGCCAAGATTAAAGCTATAGCGGTAGCAGATGCGGAGAAGGAAGCGAAAATTGGTATCAGTAAAGCTGTAGCTATTAATGAGCAAGTTAAAGCATACGGTGGTCCAAGATATCAAGTGCTACAAGACATTGTGACAAAGTACACTGCAGCCATTGAAAGTGGTCAGATTCAAATTGTGCCAAATACTTATGTAAATATGGGTTCTGGTGAAAGCGAGAATAGCTTAAACCCTCTAGAGGGACTACTAAGTCTTCTACTTACCAAACAATTTGATGAAACCACAGAGGAGACTACGGGCAAGGTCTTAACTAAGGAACTTGAGAAATTCAAAGAAGAATTAGTAAAGTAATAGATAGGAAGAATCGTATACATGAAAGCAGCAAGAAGCAGACTCATTTGAGTCTGCTTTTTGTGAACATGCAACATAGACATAGTGTCTTCTACATGTTATTCTATAAAAGAATTTTACCGTTATGAGGGTGACGGATCAATAAAAATGATTGAAGGTTATTATATGGAATTTTTTAGACGTCAAAGCAAGAAAATAGCGAATAACCCTTGGAGGCCAGTAGCTTCTATCTTATATTTGGCATACTCTGGATCTATTTCTCTGACCAGATTCTTGGAACGGTTGTTCAAGACCAACAAGTCTATGAACGTATCCAGACTTATAAAGGTATGTTCTACGTTGTATTTACCGCCTTTTTACTATATTTGGTGATTCGTTATGATGCAACAAAAATCTACAAGCAGGCTTATTATGATCAATTGACAGGTCTTAAGAATAGAATAACATTCGACAACGATGTGGCCAGATTAATTCGCAAAAAGCAGACTTTCTCAGTTTATGTCATAGATATCAATAACTTCAAACATCTGAATGAAATACATGGTCATGAGTATGGTGATCAACTACTACAAGGCTATGGTGATCAACTGGCAATGCTTGAATATTTTGAAGCTTATAGATGGTGGGGTGACCAGTTTCTATTGATTCTAAAAGGCAATCATCTAGATAGTGAACTTCTAGACTTTGTTAATAAGATAAAGCTTATGTCTAATACAAGATGGTCTTTTGGTGACTTTGACTTTAACGTATCAGTCAGTATCGGTGTTATTAGTTACCCTAAGGATGGGACAACCACCAAAATGTTGAACCAAAACATTGATGTTTGTATTAACAAAGCAAAAGAACTTGGAAAAGATTCCCATGTTCTATACTCGAAGGTTCTATCAGAAGAGGTTGAGTATTATACGAGGATGGAAGACGAACTACGCAAAGCTCTGAGTAATGATATGTTTGAGCTTTATTGTCAACCTATTTATAATCTAAGCACAAAAGAAATTAAATCTTACGAAGTGCTTCTTAGATGGTTCCATAAAGATTCTATTTTTCACAATATTGGCCATGTCATTGAAGCTGCTGAGAGAACAGAACAAATTGGTGAGATAGATAGATGGGTCGTAGCTTCATTGTTTAAACAGATACAATCAAATAGAGAACTGGGTCAATATACTTTTAACATCAACTTATCATCCACGTCTTTTAACTCAAAGGCTTTTGTAGGTTATTTGATAGAGCAAACAACCATCTACGGCATTGATCCCAAACAGATTGTGCTAGAGATTACAGAGCATTCTATTGTAGATGATTTTGATCGTACAATTGATACAATGCTACGTATCAAAGACATAGGGTTTAGAATTGCCTTAGATGACTTTGGTACTATGTACTCTTCTCTGTCTTATCTTTCGAAGTTACCTCTTGATATTTTGAAGATTGATAAGACGTATGTGGATGGTGTCTTAGGTGAAGGCAAGGACATTGAGATTGTTAAGTTGATTATTCAACTTGGCTATGCTCTAAAAATGGAAGTTGTCGGTGAAGGCATTGAAGAGCAAGCGCAAAATGATCAACTTGCTAAGATTGGTTGTGTCCATGGACAAGGTTACTATTTCGCGAGACCAATGCCAATTCTTGATATAATAAAAGATTGACAATAGTTCCAGGGACCTATAAAACTTGTAATTTACTAGGACTTATGGTATAAATAGAAGTGAGAAAAGTTTATAGATGTTGTATAATAGCAAATTAGTCGAAAGGCTAAGACGCAAAGCTATGGGTCTAAGTTCGAAAGAATAGGGCTGCCAGGTTGCCGTAACTAAGATGATGTCATTCCTATATGAGGTCGTCTATTGGTATCCTTATTAGTCTTGCTAATAGGGATTTTGTTTTGTAAGGAAGTGATTATATGGTCAAAGATAAAGTAGAAGTTAAGGCATGTCGAAGATGTAAGGGTTTATTTGAAACCACTAGCGATGTGGATGTATGTCCAGTATGTAAGGAAGCTCTTAACAAGGTTTTTCGAGAAGTGAAACAATTCATTAGAAAAAACGCAAAGTCAGGCATTGCAGAAGTATCAGAAGCATGTCATGTATCACCAAAGCAGATTATTCAGTGGATTAGAGAAGAACGTTTGTATTTTACTGAGGAATCTCAAGTAGCCATACCTTGTTTACAGTGTGGTGAAAAGATTCATATTGGTAAATACTGTGATACTTGCAGGTCAAAAATGCATAGAAATTTCAGCTCAATTAGCCGTAAACCTCAAGAGATTGAAGAAGATTCACTGGTGAAGGTAAAGACCAATGAAAGGCTTAGATTTCAGTCATATAAATAAAATCTTATGCTAATAGGACTCAAGAACTAGGAAAAGTGGATGAAAACCCACTTTTTTTTCGTTATTTTCTTGTATCTACCGTTTGAAGAGGGTAAAATGGTTAGTAGAGGTTCGGCACATATAGATATAGCCGGGAGGACAAAACGTGAGTCAATTACTAATCGTAGAAGACAACAAGAACATTCAAAACCATCTCGTTAAAAAAGCAAAAGAAATCAATCAAGGCATAGAAGTTCTAACAACAGGTTATGCCAAAGAAGCACTTGAGATTGCTAGGGAGAAAAAGATTGATGTTTTTTTTCCTTGATATCCAATTGCTGGATTATAATGGGATGATACTAGCTGACCAAATACGAAAAATGGGGCAATACAACTTTACACCAATCGTTTTTATTACCAGTATGCCAACAAGAGAGATTGAGGCTTACAGACAGATTGGTTGGTGTTATTATCTATTAAAGCCCTTTACGGACCAAGAACTAGAAGCAATCCTAGAGAAGGTGCTTGTGGACTATTTCGATGCCCAGAAAAAGGATATGTCACAAATAACACTGGACTACAAAGGCCACACTCAAAAAGTCTATTTAGAAGACATAGCTTATGTAGAATACAAATTGAGACGTATACTAATCAAGTTCATCAATGATGAAGAACCACATAGATACAAGTATATGCCTCTAAAACAATTTGCCAAGGACCTAAGTGATGACTTCATTCAGATTCACCAATCTTTATTAGTTAACAAAAAACACATTAAGAACATCGACCGTAACCGTCATACGATGGTTGTTCATGGTGCTGACCGAGCATTACCTATTGGCAGTAGCTTTAGAACATTCGAAGGGATGTGGTCTAATGACATCCATTGAGACTGCTATACTGTCTCTAATTGAATATGGAATGATGATGTTATTGGCATCATTTCTTATATCAATGAGAAAAGAAAAAATAGTACGTATTATTATGTATATGGTTGTTGGAGGTATAGCAATATATCTAAATGATCTTCTGGTAAGTGATCCATCCATTTCACATGTTGTTAGTACAGTTATTAGTATATTATGGATTCGTTCTTACACACGGATTAAGAACTGGAATGACTTACTCCTTGTGTATATACTCACTGGTATCTTCATTTTCGTTCTTGAGTTCTGTGGTGTGATGATTGTAGGAGCGATTGATAGTAACTTTGATTATAGTTTCAAGTATGGTTTGATTAGCCAAAGTATTTCTCTAATACTTGTAGCTGGTGTCAGTGTATTCTTACCAATAAACAATCTTCACGGTTTTATTAAGAATAGAAACATGCTCTTTAGGATGCTTGTGATAAATATTTATGTTATCTACTTCTTTGCGTCAATGCTTTGGTTCTCAGGTATTAATAGTATTGTAGAGTCTAAAATAGGAATGATGACCATGATTATGTTTACATTATTGATGAATACTATTTTCCTTCGAGAAGGTCTTTTGAACCAAGCCAATGAGGAACAATTGCGTACATTTAAAACATATCAACCAATAATCGATACACTGATGGAAGAGTTAAGAGCTAAGCAACATGATTATCATAATCATATTCAGTCTCTTATTTCAATGAAGGAAAATGAGAAGTTATACGATGAGAAGGAATTTGATAGATATATTAGTGAGCTAATCAAAGATGATATCTTAAGTTATCTTGTTAAGATAGATCATAAAATAGTGATGGCTCTCCTATACAACAAATATAAAATTGCTGAAGACAAAGGCATAAGAATGGTCTTTAAGATACAGAATTACTCTATTGAATCTAAACATAGTGATTCAGAACTTGTTGAAATGTATGGGATATTGCTTGATAACGCCATAGAAGCAACTGAGCGTTTGGATGTAAAGAGAATAGAGATTGAGATTGACACTCAAGGTGAAATGAATATCTTCATAATTAAAAACACTGCAGACTATGTGAGTGTTGCTGATGTCAACAAAATGTTTGGCTATGGAATTAGTAATAAGGAAGGCAAAAATAGAGGTATTGGTCTTCATAAACTTAAGGGTATGTTGAACAAAAAAAGAGGTACCATAACAGCAAGTTACGATACCCATGATAAATACATGTTGTTTGAGGTTCGACACTTCTAGAAAACTATTTTAGTGATTCTGGAATCTCAGGTTCACCCCATAAGAAAATGGAGCTCGCGCTTACTGCCATTGATGGTGCTAATAATAGTAGAAGTGCACAAAGTAACTTAGCTATGATTGTTAGTCTTTTTTTCATATATTCTCACCCCTTTGTAAAGTAAAATGAATAGTGTCTGTATAATAACAACCCACATTGCGATGCTCGTATAAGGGTTGTTTATTATTATGAATAAAACGGCAATGACAACAGAGAATACGGCGCTTTTGATTTTGGCTACGCTTCTGTCTATATTTCTAACGGTATCTTTCATCGGGGTTGTAACAGGTGCAATGAACAACTGGACAACAATGCAAATCTCAACCAGTGTCAGTATGACCACTCCGTTTCCGGGGCTAGCCAGAAACAGGAGTAGCATACCGAGAAAATATAATGAAGAGAAAGCAAAACAAGTGAAATAACCTTTAAAATGAAAACCACCAAGGTTGTTTCTTAGAAGAACTGTGACTGACCATGTTGTAAGAAAGAAAAGGCCTTGACCAAACATTGCAAAGGCTATAAATAGTAGTAAGGTCTTACTGCCATCTGTCATGAGACCTTCAAGAGCATAGGCCATTTTTTCTTTATCGACCATGTCATAGTCACTATTTAGACTCAATTTATCTACTAAATTATTACTAAGTTTTTTAATCATATAAGTTATCACCTATTCATAAGATACCACGTGTCTTGTCACGTACCAATAGATATTGTGTCATCAGTACTTGGGTGTGTTTCATCCATCAATCATTCTGCAAATTCACACAAATAAGCTATGAATATACAAAGCTTGTTTTTTCGGGCATTTTCCTTGTGTCTTACCTTTTGAAGGGTTAAAATATGATTAAGGATGAGGAGCATTATAGAGAGAAAGACTCAAGGAGGCACTATGAAGCACATTCTAATCATCGAAGATGAGCCTACAGTGAGGGAGCTCCTAGTAAGAAAAGCTAAGGAAATCAGCAATCAAGTAGTTATTCATTCAACAGGTAGTGCAAGGGAAGCATTATCAATATCTAAGAAAGAGCGTATTGAGGCTTTCTTTGTAGATATCCAATTAGAAGACTATTCGGGTTATGATTTAGTCGAACAGCTAAGGCAGCTTAAAAAATATCAATTCACACCAGTGGTCTTTATATCTGGTGTTATTAGTATGGAGATGGAAGCCTATCGACGTATACATTGTTATCATTTCCTAATAAAACCTTTCAAAGTCAGCAAACTAGAAGAAATCCTAAAAGAAGTTCTTATTGACTATATCAAGAAAAGCACCACTCAGAAAACAGAATTAATTATTGAAATGAACCGTGTCAAGCAAGTGATTAACCTGAATGACCTTGTTTATGTGGAGTATGAGAATAGAAGGATTGTCTTATGTCTTAAGGATTCGAGACTAATCTATAAACACATACCTCTGAAAAAATTTATGAAAGAGCTTCCAAGTTATTTCATACAGGTCCATCAAGCCTTTGTCATTAATCCCAAATTCTTCAAAGCTGTTAACTTTGCAGAGAACGAGGTTAAGATGAAATATTATAAGAAGTTGTTGCCAATTGGTAGTAGTTTTAGAAAAGATGTGGAGGCGAGACTTAATGTCAGCGAGTGATATACTAATTCTTTCATTATTTGATATGGTTATGATGATATCAGTGGCAGGTGCATTGTCAAAAAGAACGACCTACAAACCTTTGAGAACATTTGTGTATGTTGTCATTGGTGCTGGAATAATAGCGCTAGGCGCCCTATTATTTGAAGAGGGCGTGATCGTTCATGTTTATAGTACCCTAGTAAACAGTATATGGTTGTATATATATCTTAAACCCAAAGGTATTGGCAACTATATTATAACCTATATTTTAGCGACGATTATATTAACTGTCTATCAAATCGCCAGTGCTGTTGCAGTGCAAGCCTTGATGCCTGGATTTGATAGGACTTTATTCTATGGATTTATTGCCCAAAGTCTGGGCCTAATCATTGCGATTGTGGTGTGGAAACTTGGAACATTGATCAAGCTCAATGCCTTTATAACTAAGGGTAACACCGTGTTTAAAGCCATTGTCATTAACCTGTACCTGGTCTATTATTTCTTGACAATAGCCTGGTATTTGGAACTTGATAGCATTATACAAGCGCGTATGGAACTGATTGTCGTTATTATGATTTCACTACTTATAAATGTTATGTTCTTCAGAGGTAGCATAGTCGACAGGGCCAATGAAGAGAAGATAGAGCTTCTTGAGACTTATCTTCCAGTTATTGATGATGTTATGGCAGAGTTTAAAGCCAAACAACATGATTACCACAATCATGTTCAGACCATGATATCTATGAGGGATAATCCGAGCTTACTACAAGAGGGAAAGATGGATGAGTACATTGATAAGCTTATCAGTAAAGACGTATGGCATAGCTTGATTTATATGAAGAATAAGGTAGTCATGGCATTCTTGTATAGCAAATACGCCCAAGCAGAAGAGCAAGGTATCAACATACACTATGATGTGACCAATAATGAGATGCCAACTAATTTCACGGACTATGAGCTGGTGGAGATGTTTGGCATACTAATTGATAATGCAATAGAAGCGGCAATGAAAACAGATGAGAAGATAGTGGATGTGGAGATTGCCTATGAGAATGATCAGAATTTACTACATATAGCCAATTCAACCTTACCAATGAAAACAGCTGAAGTCACCAAGATGTTTGAAAATGGTTATTCAACCAAAGAAGAGCCAGGTCATGGTATCGGGTTGACCAAGATTCAGAAGATGATTGACAAAGAAAAAGGTACCATAACGAATCGCTACGATACCTCTGCCAACATGTTACACATCTCTCTTCATTACAAATAATTATTTTAGGGACTCTGGAATCTCAGTCTCTTCCCACAAGATAAGGGAATAAGTACCAACCACCATAAGTGGTGCAACGATTAACAATAAGCTACATAATACTTTTGACATTTTTTTCATAGAGTTTCGCTCCTTTATAAATGACTATGAACAGTGTCTGTATAACAACAACCCATAGGCCCATAGCGGTGTATGGGTTGTTTATTATTATATGAAGCATCATGATAACAAAGGAAATAGCCATCGCCTTCATTTTGAAGGCTTTCCTGTTAACATTACGTAGTTGTTCTCTCTGAGGTGTCGACACAGGTGCAATGAACCATTGGATAAGCAGACTAACTATTGCCAGACCAATCATCATTGTAAAAGGTAATTGAATGTAGAGATAAGGAATGAGCATACCAGTAAAATATAAGCTTGAGAAGGCAAAACACTTCCAGTAACCGGTCATATGAAAGCCGCCTATGTTGGTTCTAATTAATACAGTTGCCATATAGACCACGATAAAATACATACCATAGCCAAAAGTAGAGAATAGAATAAATAAAACTAATGACTTACTCATGTCACTAAGGATAGATTCAAGGGCAAAAAAACCATCTGCTCTCGCTGGTCTGATGTGTAATTTTCTGAGTGAGCCAACCGGTTCACTATAGCCATGCTAAGTTTCTTCAAATCAATCACCTGATATAAACATACCACCATACTGTAAGACATACCATAGATATGGATTTATCCATCTGGGTGGTGTACTAATCGACTATTCGAGTAAATAATCGATCAAAGTGGGCAAATAAGCAGATCTTATTGTATAAACCCCAGTGAGAACTTATGATTAAGGTGATAGGTCCTTTGGACCTTCTGGGGAGTCATAACGATAGATGGACTTGAAATAAGAAGGTATAGATTCAAGGACCAATATTATGACGAAAGAAGTGACTTCGCCAAAGAGTGAGGTCATTTCTTATGTAAGGATTATAAGAACATAGAGTCAATTTGTTATGCATACTCAAATAATGAATGTTATAATAGTATTAAATACTAAGAGTGGAAGTGATGGAATGATGATATGGTTCAAAGGAAAAAACAGCATACAATGCAGTATAGAAGATGTTAGACATGCTATCGAACGTTTGGGAAGAAAAATATTGGTAAAGCAATTCTTGACTCAAACAAGCTATGTCTTGAAGAGAAGGTGAGTAGCAGTGAACAGAAAGCTTAGAATGTTGGTTGTTGATGATTCCGAGTGGATGATTAAACAAATTACTGAGATGGCCACAAGACTTGATTTTGAAGTGATAGGTAGTGCAAAAGATGGTATTGAGGCTCTTAGGAAGTATGAGATATTCCATCCGGATATCGTCACCATGGATATCACGATGCCCAAACTTGATGGGCTTACGACAATTGAACATATAATGATGAAACATCCAAAAGCCAATATAGTGGTCATTAGTGCGATGACGCAAAAGAAATTGGCACTCAAAGCCTTGCAGCTTGGGGCCAAACATTTCATTATCAAACCGTTTGATATGGAGAAATTTGAAACCATTATCATGAAGGTAACCTCCAGTGTGGTTGAATGAAAATATTATACGGTATTTAAAGGGGTCTACTTTGTGGTAGGCCCATTATTATTACGAAATGTGTAGACAGCTGATAATTATTATCAAAAAGCTTGCTTATATCACAAATTGTGATATAATGTACTTAACAGTCAAACGATAATGACTCTCAATAGAAGGAGAGGTATGATATGAGTAATGAAGATATCCATAACGATGAAGATAGAAGTATCAATGAAACATCAATTAAAATAAATGTGTTTGGTAAAACAGCTCAGCTCTTTATCAATCAATTCCAGCTGACCATCTTACTGATACTCTTAATAATCAGTCTTGGTGTGGTAGGTTTATCAAGTCTTCCTAAGGAATCACTTCCTGAGATTGTATTTCCAGCCATTACGGTTCAAACAATCTTCCCTGGGGCAAGCCCAGAAGATGTTGAGAGCTTAGTAACAGAGAAGATTGAGAACAAGGTCAAGGATTTTGATGACATTGATTCCATTGAGTCAGAGACCAGTTTCGGTTTCTCAGTGGTGACAGTGACTTATCTTGAGTCTGTTGATATCAATCAGAAGAAGATTGAACTAGACAATGCCCTAAGGGAAATTCAATTCTCGGATGGCGTTAGAGATCCAGAGGCATTTATTTTCTCAACATCAGAGATACCACTCATGAACATTAGTGTGGCTGGTGATTATGACTTAACCCAGTTAACAGGCATAGCTAATGATATAAAAGATAAGGTTGAAGGTGTTAGAGGTGTTGACAGTGTTGGCATCAATGGTGAAGTAGAACGTGAAATAGAGATTGTCATGAATGAACTTCAAATGATGAAGTATGGCATAACTTTCAATAACATCAAAGACGCCATCCAATCAAAGAACTTTAGTGCCCCTATTGGAGAATTAGCCTTAACGGCGTTAGGTTTAACCTAAGAGTTGATGAGCGTTATAACACGACTGATGAGATTGAGAATACTTTCATCAAAGACAACGTGTACATCAAAGATGTTGCACGTGTTGTAGATGGACTTGCACCTATTGAATCCTATAATAAGACCTATATCAGAGGTCTTAATGATACTGCATTACCTTCACTCTTCTTGACAGTTAGTCGGAAGGTTAACAGTGATGTTATTGGCACGAGTGAAGCCATCAAAGTTTTGCTAGAAGATGGCAGAGGCAACTTATACCCAGAAGACGTGACAGTCTATGTTTCCAATGATTTAGCCAAGAATGTGGATGCTGACCTAGATAAGATACAATCCTCTGCATGGTCAGGCTTGCTAGTGGTTATTATCGTTTTGTTCCTATTTATTGGTATCAAAGAATCATTAATTGTATCCATTACCATTCCACTTAGTTTACTTGGAACCCTTGGACTTCTAAGTGTCTTTGGCATTACCTTTAATACATTTGCCATCCTTGGACTCATTGTTGCCCTTGGTTTGTTGGTTGATAACTCCATTATTGTTATGGAGAACATTGATCGTTTGAGTAAGAAAGGCCTTAACATCAATGAAGCCTCTTATTATGGGACCAATCAAGTGGGTTTTCCCGTTACGTCAGCTACGATGACCACAGTGGCGGCGTTCTTTCCATTGGCTATATTGCCTGGTATACTTGGCGCGTTTGTGTCGACGATACCAATCACCATCATTATAACGATTACCGTATCGCTTTTTGTTTCGGTTATTATAACGCCAAGTCTTTCTTCAAAGATTCTTAAGTTAAAGAGTCGGGTTAAGCTATACAAATGGGTGAGAGTCCTTTTATCTACCTTGATGGTAGCTGCCCTTAGTTACATTGCATTTAACGATATTGGCAACAAGGTATTAACTTATAGCATGATGACACTTTTTACAGTACTTATGTTCTTAAGAACCATGTTTGTTTCGGAGAAAGGGTTAGAAGCCACAGCGCTTACAGAGAACTATAGTAGAGCCGTTAGGTGGATTGTCCTTAAGAAATGGCGTGCTGCCCTAGTGCTCTTCATAGGTATAGCAATACTTGTTGCTAGTTTTTCAACTTTTGCAACAGGCCTACTTAAGATATCCTTCTTCCCAGTCAATGAGCCCAATGCTTTAACCATTAATGTGGATACAGTTGGAGGCTTAACACTAGATGATACCAACGAAGTGGTTATGGACCTTGAAGAGAAACTCTATACGGTTGAAGAAATCACACAGTTTAACACAACTGTAGGGGGCAACGAAATAGATTTTGCCAGAATTTCACTAGAACTAGACAATTCATTAATGAATGGATTTGATATTCGTAACAAGGTGGAGCGTCTTGTAGAACAAGTGCCCGGTGCTAAGATGAGCATCGTAGGGCAAGCTTCTGGACCACCAGTTGGCAAACCGATAGAACTTCGAATCCTAGGAGATGACCTTAGAGCTTCGGACCTATTTTCAAGAGAATTATTTGATTACCTAGGAACCATCGAAGGTGTCTACAATGTTGCATCCAGCACTTCAGTGGGAGTGCCACAACTTCTTATTGATATTAATGAGAATAAGACATTGGCTTATAATTTAACACCAGTCCAAGTGACCAATCAGTTAAGAGGTGAGCTTAATGGGATTAAAGCTTCCACCATTCGTAGTGGTGATGAGGAGATTGATATCATTCTTAGAAAAGACCTCAAGCTTATAGATGAGATTGAGCAAGTTGAGAACCTCTTTATTGCAACCCCTTCACAGAACATGCTTACATTGAGTAGCTTCTCGGATATTGAAGTCTCAAGTGGCATCTCCAACATCTCAAGAAAAGACGGTGTTAGAGAAATCTCTATTACAGCAGACCTAAAAGAGACCTACAACGTTAATGATATTGTTGGTATTATTAGAGCCAATTACCCTATTGATAGTATTCCAAATGGTGTTGAACTTAGATATTCGGGAGATGTGGAAGGCATTAATCAGAACTTTGGCAACCTTTTTCAGAGTATGATTCTTGCAGTCTTCTTGGTATTTATTATATTGACCTTGCAGTTTAAATCTATTACACAGCCCTTTATCATCTTGACAACTTTGCCAATGGCATTCATTGGTGTCATATGGGGACTTGTGATTACAGGTAACGAATTTGGTTTCTACGCATTTATGGGACTTGTTGCACTCATTGGTATTGCTGTGAATGATGCCATTGTCCTTATAGATTATATTAACTTCCTAAGGGGTCAAGGCAGAAGTGTTCCAGATGCAATTAAGGAAGCAGGTAAGACCAGGTTTAACCCAGTGCTTGCTACAACCTTAACAACAATCAGTGGTGTATTGCCTTTGGCTTTCAAGGAAGCCTACTACGCTCAGTTTTCTTTTGCACTGATCTTTGGGCTTATGGTGACCACCATATTAACATTGATATTCATACCAACAATCTATGGCTTATTTACACGAAGGAGAAAGGTGGTAGCCTCATGATGAAGATTAAGAAATCCAAAATGATAGTGGTAACAATGATGATTGCAGCACTATCCTTATTTATAGCAGGATGTTCTTCTGTACCAGAAGCAGAGTCAAGTGTTGACGATGTGAAGTTCGTGCCCGTTGAACTTGATATGATGAAAAAAGACATGGTGGAACACACCTATGTCTCCATCGGTGAAGTGGTACCAAACAATCAAATTGATTTACTTGTAACTGGCAATGGTTTTATTGAGTCCATAGCCGTTGCTACAGGTGATATGGTAACCAAAGATATGATGGTCATCCAGCTTGATGAGAATGAAGCAGACCGATCCACATACAATTCAACCGAGAGTCAACTACGTACAGTTAGAGAAGACCTTAAGGCCCAATTGGCTTCAGCCAAAGAAACTATGGCCAACCAAGAAGCCCTCTTTGCAGAAGGTATTGTAACCAAAGCAGAACTTGACCAAATAACACTACAGGTATCTAGCCTTCAAAGACAATATACCAATGCAGCTGTGGCATATACAACCCAACTTGAAGCCTTAGAAGAAAACCTAGAAAACTCTGTGAAGAACAGAACGCTTTATAGCCCTATTGATGGCATGGTAGCGGCTGTTTATATCAAAGAAGGGCAAGCAGTAGCCAACCAATTGGCTATGACCATCATTGATGACAGTGCCCTATTTGTTAAGACATCTATCTCTAGTGACCTGAAGAAGCTGTTATCAGTAGGTGATAGTGTACGGATCAAACTTGATGGTGATGACGGTCAAGTTCAAGAAGGGATCATTGATGAAGTCAATTCCTTGCCTGATATGCAGACAAAGCTCTTTGATGCCCTTATAAAAGTGGAGAATGTAGCAGACTATATCATTGGTGATTATGCAGAAGTGGAATTTGTTATTGAGCGATATGAAGCCATATTGATTCCTACCAAGTCTATCATTCGTAGTGGTACCAATGAATATATCTATACTTATGAGAACGATGTTCTAAGCAAATCAGAAGTTGAGACCGGTCGTACTAAGGATGACTGGATTGAGATCAAAGATGTTGATGAGCCTATGAATGTGGTTGTAAAAGGACAAAATCAGCTGACTGAGTCTAGTGCTGTGGTTGTTGTTGAGTGATTGAAGTGATCGAATAAAATTCAATTTATTGCCTCTTGGTATAGAACCTGTTAGACTTAGTAGTATGGTTCTATACTATGGAGGTTTCAATGAAAAAGACAAGTATCCGCGTAAGGCTTATGAGTGTGATGATTGCAGTAGCCATATTGCCAGTGCTCATATCAACTTTGGTAGCAACAAATAACATAAGGAATTTTTCTGAGAACGAATATGTTAGCGGTAACCTATCAAGGGTGAGATGGGGTGCTCATTTTCTAGAAGAATTAATACATCAGATGGATCGTATGTTCTATTCAATTCAGATAAATGATGTGTTGATTGATTCAATGGGGGATCTGGACGCTGAGAACACCTATACTCAGTATCAGGCCCAGTCCTACATGAGTGATGTTTTATCTACGGCCTATTATGCCAATTCAAGGAAGATTGATGAACTTATTTTGTACATTGATGAAGACAAGAAATCCTTTAGCGTCAGTTACGACAATGTTGGTGAAATAAAAGAAATTGATGAACTAACAGGCTATCTAGGTCGTATCGAGACAACTAAGACCAATATATACTTTGATGAAATTGACGATGAGATTTACGGTGTACACAGTTTGAATTATTTTGAGAACCAGAAAATGTTTGGTGGATTAGCCGTCAAAATAAGAGAAGATCTATGGGAAGAACTTGTAGGTATTCTAAGTTCTGGAAATGAAGGCGAAGTCTATATATTTAACGATGAGAGAGTGCTTCTAAAAGGCTCTTCGGATAAAAAGCATGCCAATGAGACCATAGAATTCATCCTGTCTTACAAAGATGATGGTTATATTGGTGGCGAGTTCATCAAGACTGAGGGTTATTACTATTTCATACATGAGGTGGATGGCAGCAAGCTATTGCTGGTGAAAACCGTCCCCTTATCTATTGTTAATGCTAGCCAGACAAAAACCATTCAGGCCAGTATTTTTATTATGTTCATCTTTATTCTTATATCCATCCTATTGTCTATTATTATATCCCTTAGAATTAGTCAACCAATTATCAAGCTGGCTAAAACCATGAAAACCGCCAATCTGGATAAACCAATTATTGAATCCAATCAAAACGTTGATGAAATTGATTTACTTGAAAAAGGGTATAACAAGATGCTTAACCGTCTAAGAGAGCTTATCAAAGAAGAGTATGAACATGAAATAGAGTTGAAAAATGCCCAACTTCTGGCCCTTCAAGCTCAAATTAACCCTCACTTCCTCAACAACACCCTAAATCTAATTGGAGGTATGGCCCTGGAACATGATATAGAGGATATATATGAGGTTACAAGAAGCATCAGTGATTTATTACGCTATTCTGTGACCAATGCGGATGATCTTGTTGATATACAAGATGAGATGACTCATGTTGGCAATTATCTAAACATTCAACAAAGAAGGTATGAAGATAGATGTCATATCAATATGGCCATTGAAGATGGTGTCAACCATTTGATGGTACCAAAGTTCATCGTACAGCCAATTATTGAAAATGCTTTTGAATATGGCTTGCAACCTAAAAGAGGCCAATGGCGTTTGGAGGTTAGAGTCTTTAGATTTGGACGTCGAATAGGCATTGCAATAATCGATAATGGTATAGGCATGCCAAGAGACCAACTCTTGCAGGTTCGCAAGAAGATTAAGTCCAACGCCCAAGGCGCTGGAAAGGGCCAAAAAAGGAATTGGTCTGCGTAACGTCAGTTCAAGACTCAAAATTAGATTCAAGGAAAGCTCTGGAATACGTATATTTAGTCAAGAAGGGCAAGGGACTCTTGTACTAATAACAATTGTTGAAAAGGATATGGAGGGGCAAAACCATGTATAAAGTTCTAATAGTTGATGACGAGCCTTGGGCGCGTAAAGTAATAATAAAGCTTGGTCAATGGGAAAAGTATAATATTGAAATCGTTGGTGAAGCCAGTGACGGGGTAGAAGGAATGGAGATGATTGACCACCACAAGCCTCATATAGTTATTACAGATATGAGAATGCCAGGTCTTGACGGTACAGCCCTACTTAAACGTGTTAACGAAAGCCATAGGGATATTAAGATTATTGCCATGAGTGGTTACAATGATTTTATCTATCTTAAGCAAGCGGTTAAATCTAGCGCCGTAGATTACTTGCTTAAGCCTGTTGATCCAGCTGAGCTCAACGCTGCTTTAAGAAGAAGTGTTGAACGACTTAAGCAGGAGAAGAGTGAAGGCTTATCAGGGTTTGGCACATTACACTTATTTGAAGACGAGGCTGTAATGAATGAATACCTTAAGTATAGGCAGAGGATATTTGAAACACTTGTTGGTCAACAAGCAAATCAACTAGACAAGTTAATGGATGAGTTATGTCAATGTTTAAGTGACAAGGTTCAAAATAGAACGAATGAGATGATTACTAAGATTGGTCATGACTTTATTCAAATGCTACAGGAGTATATGGTAAGAGAAGTCAGTGAATTTTATGAGATATGGAAAAAGTCCTATTTAAATTCACTTGAGGCCATTGAGGATGTAAGGAACTTTGATGATACCTTTGAGCTTGTGAAAGTCTTGTATATCTCATCTATAACAGGCATTATTGAAATGAAACAGAAGAAAAAACACCTAGATACACAAGCAGTTCTTGCCTATATTCAAAATCATTTCTGTGAAAATATAACCCTTGAGTCCATTGCCAATCATTTCTATGTGACTAAGGAACATTTGAGCAGGACCTACAAGGCAACTTATGGAGGAACGATTAATGAGCAGTTAATAGGCCTCAGGATGGACAAGGCCAAAAGACTGATGGTAGACCAAGACTTGGCTATAAAAGATGTCGCAAATATGGTGGGCTATAGTGACTTGGCTTATTTCTACCGCGTGTTTAAGAAATATGTAGGTATTGCACCAGGAGAGTATAAAAAGAAGAATATCAATAATGTCCAATAGAAGATGTTAATATTGTCAAAAGACTTGATAAGGCATCCTTACTATAATGTATTTATAATCACCAGTAAGTAACTGGGTGGTAGAATACAAAAATGGAGGTAGTAAAGTGAAAAAATTAATTGCATTATTGATGGTGACAATATTAGCGTTAACAATGACAGTGGGGTGTGGCGCGAAACAAGAAGAAAAAACTTCTACAGAAGCAGCAAATGAATCAACAAACAGTGAGACAACAGTTGAAACAGAAGAAGCTAAGGATGACAATGTGGTTCAAGCAGAACCAGAAAAAGTAGAACTCAAGGTCTTTATGAGTTTTCCTAGATTCAAAGATCAGTTTGAAGCGTATTTTGAACAATTCAAAGCCAAACAACTTGAAGAGAATAATATTGATGTCACGATTGAACTTGAAATGCCAAGTGCAGACCAAGCTGGTCAGATTCTCCAGGCACGTTTAGCCTCAAATGATGCGCCTGACATTTTCACATTACATGCAATCGCAGATATCCCTTCTTACTATGAAGCTGGCTATCTAGCTGATTTATCTGACCTTGATTATGTAGACACTGTTTTTGAAAGTGTGAGAAATACAGTCACATACAATGAAGAAGTTGTTGCATTGCCACTTGAGAGTTTGGCTTGGGGTTATATGTACAATAGAGAAATCTTTGCTAAATATGATTTGACTGCACCACAGACAATCGCAGAGATGGAACATGTGGTAACAACTCTTAATGATAACGGTGAAACACCATTTTTATTAGCATTCCAAGAATCATGGATTCCACAGCTAATGATGGCATTATCACTGGGTGGCACAGTTACATCAGAGCGTCCAGGATTTGTAGATGATATGAACTCTGGTACAGGGTCATACAATGATGTGGCTTCAGTATTTAACATTATTGACATCATTATGGCAAATGGAACAGAAAAAGCTTTTGAAGTAGGTAGTGCTGCAGGTTCAGCAGATTTTGCTAATGGAAAAGCAGCTATGTGGGTACAAGGACCATGGATGTCAGGATCAATACTAGAAGTAAATCCTGAGATGGAGATTGGTGTAGCACCACTTCCAACAAGTGCTGATTCAGCAGGTGCTATGATCAACTTATCAACATCAACATCACTAGCTATATCACCTACGACAAAACATAGAGAAGTTGCCAATGACTTGCTTAACTATATTCTAGATGAACAAGATTCTTCCGCATTGTTTGAATCATTAAACTTCAATCCAATTGCAACAATGCATACATATGAATCAGCACCATGGGTTGATGAAGCTATGAGCTACGTAGCTGATGGCAAAGCCTATTTGGATTTATCATTACCAGGTGGTGTCACAGATGAAACTGCTCAGTTGCTACAAGCTTACTATGCAGATGCAACAACAAAAGAAGAAATTATTGAAACGTTAGATAAAGCATGGGCGGATGCTATTGCAGCACAACAGTAAAGGAGGTCTTTAGATGAGTCGGCACTCTAGCAAAAAGAAACGTGAAGCCCTCATCCTACTTGCCTTTGTTTGCCCAGCACTCATATTCTATTTGACTTTTGTCCTAGCTCCTGCTATGGGAGGCATATGGTACAGCATGACAAATTGGAATGGCCTGAATCCCACCTATGATATGGTGGGATTCGCAAATTATAAGGAAGCATTACTGGATGATAAGGTCTTTATGAAATCAGTTTTTTTCACACTTAAATATGTGGTGTTTATGGTAATACTTCAGAATGTCATTGCCTTGTTTTTGGCGGCGCTAATTGAATCAAGACGTAGGACAAAAGTGCTTTTTTAGAACCATATGTTTTATGCCAAACATGATTAGTCTTATAATAGGCGGGCTTATGTGGATGTTCATTTTCACAAAAGTATTGCCTTACATAGCCAGCGAAACAGGAATGATGTTTCTTGATCAATCATGGATTGGTGATCCAAAATTCTCTTTCATCGCTATACTGATATTATCTCTTTGGGGTGGTGTAGGTTACTTGATGATTATCTATATCGCGGCATTGCAGGGTGTCCCTAAACAGCACAAAGAAGCAGCAGCCATTGAAGGTGCCAACAGTATACAAATATTTTTTAAAGTGACATTGCCTATGATTATGCCAGCCATGACAATTGGTTTGTTTGTCACCTTAAATGGATCATTCAAGGTATTTGATGCTGTTTATGCCCTAACCGGTGGTGGGCCAGGAAGAATGACCCAAGTTATTGCCTTAAATATTTTTGAAGAAGCCTTTAATATGAACAATCGGTATGGGTATGCCAGTGCTAAGGCAATGATTCTCTTCTTCATCGTATTCATTATCACAATGGTTCAACTAAGAATTATGAAAAGAAAAGAGGTTGAATTATGATAGCTATTAGTGACAAATACAAAAAAGTCTATGACTATTCAATTTCTGGCTTGGTACTAATTATTCTAAGTGCCTATGCAATTTTCAGCCTATTTCCAGTGTATATGGGATTGCTCAATGCATTCAAAACAGATGGTGAAATGATGAATAATATTATGGCTTTTCCAAAAGAATTTTTTGTATATGAACTTTGTGGATGCCTATCATAAGATTGAATTTCTCAAAAGTCTTGTGAACACATTTATTGTTGCGGCAGTTGGTGTTAGTGGTATGATATTTTTTTGGCTCTATGGCAGGCTATAAACTTGCAAGGACAAATACGCGCTTAAGTCATTTTATTTTTGCTTTATTTGTTATGTCTATGCTAATCCCATTTCACTCAATTATGATTACTTTAACAAAAATTGCAAAAGCAACTTATGCACAAGGTTCCACATATGGCCTTGGTATGATATACATTGGACTTGGAGTGCCAATGGCAATATTCCTCTTTCATGGTTTTGTGAAATCAATTCCATATGAACTTGAGGAAGCAGCTATCATTGATGGATGTGGAAACTTTAGTGTTTATTTACATATCATATTTCCATTACTTAGACCTATCACTGCGACAGTTGCTATTTTGAATATCCTTTGGATATGGAATGATTTTCTATTACCCTTATTGATGATTTCTGATTCTGACAATTACACTATATTACTGTCGATTAACATGCTATTTGGACAATACAATAACAATGATTGGACGGCGATTTTGGCTTCCTTAATTCTGTCAATGTTGCCAGTGGTTACGCTGTATCTCTTGCTGCAAAAACACATCGTTAAAGGCATCTCAGATGGTGCAATTAAAGGATAAAGGACAAGGGAGGAAACAGCTATGGAACAGGTATCAGGCTATATCAAAGCTAAAGGAAGTAAATTAATCAATGGGGATGGTAGCGAAATAATTCTTCGAGGGTAGGCCTTGGTGGTTGGTTGTTGCCAGAAGGTTACATGTGGAAGTTTCCAGAAGAAGGTGATAGACCACGAAGAATAGAAGCTTATATCGAATCGTGTATTGGCAAAGAGGCAGCTATACGTTTTTGGCGAAGTTACCGAAGTCATTTCATTGGTGAATCTGACATTATACAAATGAAAAAAGAGGGATTTAATTCAATTAGATTACCTTTTAATGCCAGGTTGTTGCTTGCCGAGGATGGTTATGATGAATCGGAACTATTTTATATAGACAGAGTCATTAATTGGTGTGAAAAGCATCAGCTATACGTTATTTTAGATATGCATGGCGTTCTTGGTGGTCAAACGGGCACCAACATTGATGACTCACTTAATGACCAGCCAGAGTTTTTTCAAAATGAAGCGTATCAGACTGCGACAGTAGACATGTGGCGATTTTTGGCGAGGCGCTACAAAGACCGCTGGATTGTTGCTGGCTATGACCTTATGAATGAACCTCTTCCTGAGTGGTTTTCTTCTTACAATCATATGGTTATGCCAATCTACAAAGATATAATTGCGGCAATTAGAGAAGTGGATGAGAGACATATGATTGTTCTTGAAGGTGTCCATTGGTCGACAGACTGGTCAATATTTGACAAATTGCTAGACGATAATGTGCTCTATCAGTTTCATAAATATTGGAATAACCCTGATAAGGAAAGTATTGGTCAATACCTTGAATTTAGAGAAGCCCATCAAGTACCAATATACATGGGCGAAGGTGGAGAGAATAACAGAGAATGGTACATAGGTGCATTCTCCATGTTCGAGGACCTTGAAATATCATGGAATTTTTGGACTTATAAGAAGATGGATAATGATAACTCCATATGTTCTATTAAGAAGCCTAAGGACTGGGATTCACTGGTTGAAAATATTCATAATAACAAGATAACAAATTATAAGATTGCCCAGATGATTTTGAATGAATTTATCGATAATATCAAGTTTGATCATTGCCATTACTATAAAGGTGTTGTTGATGCATTATTATGTAGGGCGCCAATTACAATACCAGCAATATTCTATTCTTATCTAGGTGATGGTCAAGGACATTATATGAATGCGGACTATAATACTGACATTGGCTTTCGAGAATCGGATAAGACACATATCAGCTTTGTAGATAGTACTAAGTTGCAAATTAATTTCTCTAATGGTCAAGGACAGAGATGGCAAGAAGATGACTTAAGTGTGGTCCGATTAAGGGAAGATGAGTGGCTTAAGTATGAGGTGACTATTCCAGAAGATAATCACTACGACATCAGTGTTTCAGCTAAACGATTGACAACTGCCAGTTATTTAGAGTTAATGATAGATGATGCATATAGAGAAGTTATTGGCATATCAAGTGATGTCATGGGTCCACATGGCCTTGAAGAGAGAGTAAAACTATGCAAAGGCAAGCATTCTATCATAATGAAGGTGATTAGTGGTAGCACATCTATACAGTCGATAACTATCAAAGCACAGAATTATTAATGAA
>JDSF01000317.1_pt1 | contig 22759 bp, 27 predicted proteins | sample 199441 | NCBI WGS metagenome assembly JDSF01 (sample SAMN02592751, study PRJNA231836) | bioreactor metagenome | isolation source: continuous culture bioreactor denitrification-DNRA | place: Germany: Bremen
AGCAATGCATCAAGGATTTCCTATGAATTTACTTCCATTACTCGTATTACATGTTGTCGGGGCAACAGGAGCGCTGCTGTTAAGACGATTACGCATACCTGCAGGGGCATTGATAGGAGCCCTTGTTGCAGTAATGATCCTCAACAGTTTTCAGTCAAATGCAACCATATATCCTGAAGACCTTCGCGTCTTTGTCCAGATTTTGAGTGGCTTGGTAATTGGGACCCGCTTCACCCGCTCCGATATCAAAACACTAAAAACCATGGTCTTTCCCATAATCATCCTCGTATTAACGCTTCTCTCAACCAATCTTCTCTTTGCCTTCATCATGCAACACTTTACCAGCTTGAGCTTCATGACAAGCTTCTTTGCATGTGCTCCTGGTGGAGTATCAGATTTGGCGCTTGTAGCTACCGATTTCGGGGCTGTAATGGAACATGTTGCGCTGTTGCAGCTGTTCCGCTTGGTTTCCGTGATCATCGTATTCCCTCCTATGATCAGGGCAATGCTCAAGATTGATGAGAAGGCTTCCCCTGCAAAAACAATGACGCGTGTTGGGTCATCCATATCTGTCTCTCCAAGCTGGTTCCTTGCCACCATTGCCTGTGCATTGACGGGAGGCTTGCTTTTCAATGCTGTATCAATACCCGCAGGGGCAATCCTTGGGTCCATCGTAGGAGTTGCACTGCTGAACCTTGTCAGCGACAAGGCCACCTACCCAAAGGTACTGAAGATATTGGTACAAATTGCAGCTGGATCATATATCGGAAGCAGAATAACTGTTCAGACACTATTTGAGATCAAGGTACTCCTGCTCCCTGCGGTAATCCTGACCATTGAACTCTTTTTTCATGGCATTTTTTCACTGCGGCAATCCTGCATAAGTTTTGTCGCCTGGACTGGGCAACCAGTCTCTTCTCCTCCACCCCTGGAGGTATCCAGGAGATGGGTTTGATCAGTGACGAATTGGGACTAGAAACCCCCAAAATCGTCCTGATGCATACGTTTCGCATCCTGGCGGTCCTGGGGGTTCTTCCTTGATAGCCGGTCTTTTCGGTGGTATCTAGGCTGGATTATACATCGAAGATGTAGGAAATCTCGGGTCACTGGTTACATTGAGTGCCAGCTTTCTTAAACCTGAAGAGTCTCCACTACTGGGAATATGGGTCATGTGCACTTCACATCCGTGGAGAAGTGGAAGGACTTCACTTGCTTTCTTGCGTCTTCGCTGATAGCGCAACTCATAGCCAGACAGATCAATACCTCATCAAGATTCAGGCTAACCCCCCTTCCCTTGAGCACATCACGCTTCATCGCTGTTACAGACTGCACAATTGCAGGAGGGATGAGGTCAATCTCATGATCAATATCCGCCAACACCTTCACTGCGTTGAGGATCAAGGCAGAGGAAGCGTGCAAGAATGGTGAATTGCATCCGGTGACTATCCGCCCGTCAGGCAATTCGATTGCAGCAGCACATACAATTCCGTTTATTCCCTTGTTCCGTTCAATACCTCTCTCAAGGGCATGCTTGGCGGCAGGAACCACGCTACGATTTTCACTTGAAAGCTTTGCCCCATCCATGATGGAAAGGCTCCGCTCGACTGTATCCTTGGTGCCGATACCTTGGACATATTCACAGGCAGCTCGATAGTAGCGCCTGATAATCTCTTGTTCACCAGCTTTTCTGACAACCTCATCATCGATGATACCAAACCCACAGCGATTGACTCCCATATCGGTAGGACTCTTGTAAAGGCAATCCTTGCCGGTGATCTTGCTCAAGATTCTATTAAGCAAGGGATATGCTTCCAGGTCCCTGGAATAATTTACGGTAATCTGGTTGTAGGCGCTTGCATGGAAATGGTCGATCAGATTCTTGTCCCCCAATGTCAGCGGTTGCGCTCTCATAGGCAATATTCACTGGATGGTCAATCGGGAGGTTCCAGATAGGGAACGTTTCGAACTTTGAGTAGCCACTGTGTCGTCCAGCCTTGTAGTCGTGGTACATCTGAGAAAGGCAGGTACCAAGCTTCCCTGAACCAGGACCGGGACCGGTTACAATAACTACTGGTCGGTCGGTTTCAATGTAGGGATTTGCACCATATCCTTCATCACTGACAATAAGGTCCACATTGTTCGGGTATCCATGGGTTGCTCGATGGGTATACACGGTAATACCACGTTGTTCAAGAATGTTCTTAAAGTGGACCGAACTAGGTTCCTCATCAAATCGGGTTATTACCACACGTGTGACCTTCAATCCCCACTTGGAGAAGTCATCGATCATCTTGAACACATCAGTGTCATAGGTAATGCCGAAATCACTGCGCATTTTACGGCGTTCAATATCACCGCTATGAATACAGATGATGACATCAATCTGTTCCTTGAGTGACTGGAATACACGCATCTTCACATTTGGGTCGAATCCGGGAAGCACCGTGATGCATGATAGTCGAATAGGAGCTTGCCCCCACATTCCAGATAGAGTTTTCCATCACTCTGCTTCACTCGCTCGAGGATGTAGTGACGTTGCTCTTCCAGATACTTCTCATTGTCAAATCCAATTGCACCCACGCTTTTTTTTACCCCTTGTACTGCAGTTGTCCTGCTATTGTTTCTTGAGTTTTTTTGGTCAAATAATACACCGATAAGTGCCAATGAGAACGGCATGGCAGCTCCAGGTCCTTGACCGGTAACCAACGACCCGTCAACAATGAATGATTCATTCTCGAAAACCAATCCAGGGCATGAATCCTCTGTCCCTGGATACCCTGTTACCCGTTTACCATCCAGCAAACCGGTCTTCCCGAGCACAACTGCCGGGGCAGCACAAATAGCTCCGATCACCCCATTCTGGCAGTCTCAATTACTTTTTCCAACACCTCAAAGGATGCAGCAAGATTCTTCGACCTTGGCCTCCTCCTGGGAGTACCACACAATCGAAGAACTTTTCCTTGCAAGATGCGAGGGTGGTATCGGCATATACTACAATGCCATGGGCACCTTTCACTGCAAGAGTATCAAGGGATGCCACGGTGACTTTTGCACCACTACGTCTGAGCAGATCAATCGGCGTAATGGCCTCGACCTCCTCAAACCCTTCTGCCAGGATCACCAATACTGAGGGAACCATGATTAGACCTCCATTCTTCAGAGCGGTTGAACAACGCCGCCTTCGCTACGAGCCTTGCGAAGCAAATCGCAAGCATGGTGCACTATTCGTTCTGTCTCATCCCAACCAATGCATGCATCGGTTACTGAGACACCATATTTCAAGGTAGATAGATCTTCGGGAATCTTTTGACATCCCTGTTCCAGATTACTTTCCAACATGAAGCCACGAATGGCCTTCTCTCCCCAGGAAACCTGGTCGATGAGAGAACGCAACACTCGCTTCTGCCGTTCATAGTGTTTTCTGGAGTTTGCATGACTGCAATCAATGATAATCGAGGGATTCACACCTTCCTTCTGCATAAAGACCCTTGCATTTTCCACATCATCCTCATAGTAGTTGGGGCTCTGGTCCCCTCCACGAAGAATCAAGTGACAACAATCATTACCGGTGGTTCTGAAAATGGCACTGGCACCAGTACCATCCATACCAATAAACGAGGCTGGCTGATGAGCGCTCTTGATGGCATTGATTGCATTATACAGGTCCCCACTGGTACTGTTCTTGAACCCGACAGCCACACTCAAGCCACTGGCAAGGTTACGATGAATCTGACTCTCAGTTGTTCTTGCCCCAATGGATGACCAACTCATCAACTCATCAATATACTGCGGAATAATGGGGTCGAGTACCTCACAGCCTACCGGCAGACCCATCTTGACGATGTCCAGCAAGAGGGAGCGGGCTGCCATGATACCCCCACCGATATCATAGGACCCATCCATCTTTGGATCGAGGATCAGGCCTTTCCAACCACCTACGGTCCTTGGCTTCTCAAAGTAGGTACGCATTACCACAAACATCTCATTCTCTATTTCGCTTGCAAGCTTCTTGAGCTTCTGAGCGTATTCGAGAGCTGCCTTGGGGTCATGCAGAGAACAGGGACCGATGATTGCAAGCAATCGTTGGTCCCTTCCTTGGATGATATCGTTGACCGTCTGGCGGCTTCGACGAATGGATTCTGCGGTTTTCTCATCAACCGGCAGCAGGGAGACGACCTGCTGCGGTGTAGCAAGTGGTTCAACCTGCTTAATTCTGATATCTACGTTTGCCATGCTGATTATTCCTTTGAGAAGGTATACCACGTCTCCGCGTTGAGGCTCAACCCTTTTCAGCTTCCTTTGCCGTATCATCCTTGCCTCTGGAATACAGGAATCGCTTGATCTTCTGGGTTGGTGTTCTCTGGAACGGTTCTTCCTGCAACTCAGCGCTGCTAAGTCGGCTGAAAGCACTCAGTTCCTTATTCACGTCCTCTCTGATTTTCGCGACATATTTCAGGGCTTCATCCTTTGCCTCATTGACATTCAAGGCCATCTTGCTGGCAAAAGCCTCAACATCAATCTTGATCAAGGCTGCAAGGCCACCCTGCTCAGGAATAACCAACGACTCGGTGACAAAATCCTGATTGTTTATCACAGACTCGATCAGCTCTGGGTAGATATTCTCCCCTCCGCTTCCAAGGATCATGGTCTTGGTTCTTCCCTTAATGGAAAGCCGCCCATGCTTGTCGAGATGACCAAGGTCACCTGTCTTGAAATATCCGTCCTCGGTGAAGCTTGCCTTGTTCAACTCAGGATTGTCGTAGTATCCCTGCATGACATTGGGACCCTTGACCAAGATTTCTCCTACCCCGGTTTCCGGGTCAGGATCGGACAGCTTCACATCGACATGATCGACCAATTTTCCGATAACCCCAACAAAGTGCTTCTTGGGCTTTCCTCCAGCAATCAGGGGTGCTGTCTCGGTCAGTCCATAGCCTATTGCATAGGGGAACTTTGCATCAGCGAGGAATTGTTCAACCTCTCGGTCAAGAGGAGCTCCACCAATACCAAAGAACTTCATGTGTCCACCGAAGGTCATCTTCAGTTTCCGTCCGATGGCTTTGCTGATCAACTTACGGGTAAAGGAGTAACGCATCCACTTCTTGATCTTTTCGTTACCCTTGGTAACTGGAAGCACTGCACTGCGATAGACTTTTTCGATAAGCAAGGGAACCGTCATCACAATCGTTGGCTTAACCTCTTTGAGAGCGGGAAGCAGAAGTGATGTTACCGGTGGCTTACCGAGAAATACAATTTCACAACCACACATGAGTTCCAAGATCTGTCCGGTGGTAAACTCATAAACATGGCTCACCGGCAAAATTGAGAGCACCTTGGACTTGTGATTGAGATCGACATAGACATCGGTGGAGATGTCTGCATTCCACACAAGATTCTTGTGTGTAAGCATTACTCCCTTGCTACTGCCGGTCGTACCACTGGTGTATATCAGGGATGCAAGATCATCTTCCTGGGCAAGGGAGGCCTCGCGAAGCTTCCTGCCCTTCTCATCAATCTTTCTGCGGCTGATATCCTTACCCGGTGCGGCAGCAAACTGTGTTTTATCCTCAAGCCCCTTTGCGATGGTTGAGGGGATGTGAAATAAGTCTTCCATTCTTACCAAGTAGGAATCATTGGCCTGGACATATCCCTTTACCTTTTCAAAATGCTTGACGTTTATTACGACACCTTTCACCCCAGCATGTTCGAGAATCTGGGTAGTCTCCTTGGTTGAGAAATCCGGCAGGATGGGAACTGCCACACAACCGATGGAGGTGATACCGAAATATGCAACCATCCAGGGAGGACAACTCTCCCCCATGATGGCTATCTTATCCCCACGTGAGAATCCAGCTTCCAGAAGGGTGATTGAAATGGCATCCTTCATCATCTTCAGCTGTGCGTAGGTAATCTCAGTGCCTTCCTCACGGTAGGTACGTAAGGCAATCCCGTCCGGATTGCGGCTTGATGTACAATCAACCACTGCGTCCATTGTATACTTGTTGACGGTCTTCATAATGAGACCATCTTCACGTTTGAGCTTTTTTTTATTCTCTTCAAGGACCATACTTCTGCTTGTTTTTTTTCTTCATATTTGCACCTCGTTTTTTTGGTCCATACCACTGATTTTTCCTGCATACAGTGAATGGTAGGTCAGTCTTGGACTGTACCACTTTTTCTAAAATCGCAGGATCATTGTTACATTCAGAGAGATGGATGAAATAGACATGTTCACCCCTGAAGCCACTCTCACAGAGAAACTTCAAGGCCTGTTCATTGGACAGATGTCCCTGATTTCCGGAAATCCTTCGCTTCAACATTGCTGGATAGGGACCGGTTTTCAACATCTGATCATCATAATTCGCTTCCAGAAATAGAATTGAAGCATCCTCTGCAAGCAACATCTGTTGCTCGCTCGTGATGCCTGTATCGGTCAAGACCATATAATGGGTATCCTGATGGGTTATATACCAGCCAACAGAACCACCACTATCGTGACTTGTTTCAAAACAGAAAAGGGAAAAAAGGACCGACCTCGACAAGTTCCGATGTACAGACTGTCTGTAGTCTTCCTTCAGGAATACCCAGCTTCTCGATCAACAACGGTTGCTCTGCTACCATTATATCATGGGCATAGACAGGTATGGGCAGTCTTCTTGAGAGCACCCCAACACCACGTGCATGGTCTGGATGAAGATGGGTAAGAAATACTGCCTGTATCGTAGAGAGAGGAACTGAGAACTGACTGAGGCGTCTCGTGAGCTCAATAACACTGTAGCCCTGATCAATCAGTATAGAGACTGTACCATCGGTAAAAAAAAGGTAACTGTTTCCACTGGACCCGCTGCCCAGAACGGCATAGTGAACCATCAAAGCGTTCCCCATGCAGTAAGTACTGCTGGATCATATCCAAGGTGCACCTTGCCCTTGTATCGAAGCACTGGTGTCTTTAAAAGCTGAGGATGCGCCATCAACTCCTCAGTTGCGTCATAGCTTCTCCACGCATATCCTTCTTTTGTAAAGTATGCACTTGTTTCATCGAGCAGATCTTCTGCGGTATAGGCGCTAAAAAGTGAACGCCACTCCCCATCGGAGAGTGTGCGTTGTCCTAGGTCGACAAACTGGAAGGCAATGCTGCGTTCCTTGCAACTTCGTATTGCCTTTGCTGTGTCTTTACACTTTTTCGTTCCGATAATCTGAATCATGCCTTCCCCTGTCATCTGTCTACAACTTCATAGTATAGTAGACAGGGTAAAAAAAAGGCAAGAAACCAGACAGATTGCCGAAACGTGTCAACTCACAAAAAAAAGTTCATCAATCTCACGTTGATAGATACGGTTAATCTCAAACCGCTTCAGTTCCTGCTTTGCACTCAGTTCCTTCCCTACCTCAAAGCTCTTTGCAAGGAGGCGGAAACGTGCAATATGCTCGAAGCTCTTGAAACCATGCTTGCTATTGATGATATCAGCAATCGTTTGCTCGATCAGGCTTTTCACTTCCTGCATCTGATACATCTTATCTGCTAGGTAAGGAATTTCCTTCTGTTGGAGGTATTCCTCGATTCGTTGCTTGTTGAGTACAATCAAGGCAGCCAGATACTTCTTGTCCTGCCCCAATACAATAGCCTGTTCTATGAATTCACTTTCACAGAGCTTTGCTTCAATGGGCACCGGTTCAAGGTTCTCACCACCTGCCAGGACAATGGTATCCTTCGCCCTTCCGCTGAGTGCAAACTCACCATGGTGGGTCCAGATACCCAAGTCACCGGTGTTAAGCCAACCATTCTCATCCAAAACCAATCGGGTAAGATCGGGACGCTTGTAGTAACCCTTCATCACCTGAGGACCACGAACCATGACCACACCCTTCTCACCGGGTTTGGCTTCCTTTCCATGTTCAGTGACAATGCGTACTTCCGTTCCTTCAAGTGGACTTACCGTTCGCTTAACCCCGTGAATCAATGGACGTACTGCTACAACAGGAGCACTTTCGGTCAATCCATAGCCGTCAAGCAGCTTCACCCCAATTGAAGCGAAGAAGATATCTACACCTGCACTGAGAGAACCACCACCACTGACACCAGCGATGAAATTCTTGCCCAATTTTTGTTTTACTTTGGAGAATACCAGATGGTCGCCCGCCTTGTAGAGGGGATAGAGCAGTATCATTGGAAGCAGTCCAGCCACTACATCAAGGAAGCGGCTACGCTTCTTGAATGTAGCTACTTCGCCCAGTACAAGATCCTTGCTTCTGCTATACATGCTTGCAACCTTGATAAAGAAAGAGAACAGACCTTTTGCAACAGGACTCTTGTTTTTCATGCTTGCAAATACCCCGCCCTTGACTGCTTCCCAAATACGGGGAACAGAACCCATCCAATGAGGATTCACCACGGCCAAATCAGCGAGCAGGATTGAACCCAGAGGCTTGGAGTATGCTACTGTTGATGCGTTGCCTATAATGACATACTGCAGGATTCGCTCAAAGGAGTGCCAAACAGGAAGGACACTGAGCCAACGTTGGCCAGGGGCAAATTTCTCGATCAACTTGGGAACTGCGACCAACTGGTAGGCAAAGTTTGTATGGGTAAGCATTACACCCTTCGGATCCCCGGTGGTACCACTGGTAAAGATGATAGTTGCAATCTCTTCACAATTCCCTTTCTCTCGTTCACTCTCTACCTGTTTTGCCATTGCATGATTATCTAGCAGTGCCCTACCCTCATCCACAAGATCCTGATAACAAAGGATCTCGATCTTGGTTGCAGCTGCTGCCTCATCACGTTGCGTATGGGTAAATTCACGATCCATGACGATCAAGTGCTCTATGGCAGGTAGGTTCTCGGAAATATTGAGAATCTTACGTAACTGGACAGCATTCTCAACAAAACAGAACGATGCTTCCGTTACAGAAAGAATAAAGCTTACTTCATATGGCATTGCATCCCGTCCACGAGGAACATCAGCAGCCCCTAGGCTGAGGATTGCCAAATCACTTGCGAGCCATTCACGGCGATTGTCACTGATTAAACCAACCAGATCCCCGCGTTTGACCCCATGCTTCATCAGGCTGGCAGCAAGGCTGTTCACCTCACTATACAGATCTGAGTAGGAGATCGACTGGAATACTCCGTTCTTGTCCTTGCTCATCTGGACTGTGTAAGCGGGATACTGTGTAACGACCTCTGCAAATATCTGGGGTATAGTTTTATACATAAGAGCCTCCGTGTACGGTACTACTTACTATATAAACACATTTTCATTATTTGTCAATCTGTCAGAATAAACATAACGCATACCTTTTTCTTTATATTCCTTACACCTAGTGGATTTCGCTCCCACAGTGCCAATACAACGAGAAATGTCATCATTATTGACTCTTTATGGGGAAACAAATCATAATGGCCCAATATGATAAGGAGAGATTTTCCCATGAAAGAACGAATTTCAACATTGCTCAAGAGAGAACCACAGTCTGAATTTGTTGTAGCAGAAGGCTGGGTAAGGACCAAGCGAGACAGTAAGAATGTATGCTTCCTTGAGGTCAATGATGGTTCGTGTCTGAAGGGACTGCAGGTTGTCATAGACAAGGAACAGCTTCCTGACCTCTCAATACTCAACAATATCACAACCGGTTGTTCAGTTATCTGCAAGGGACCCATTGTGGCAAGTGCAGGGGGGGGAAACCAAGCAGTTGAGATGGCCACCACCGATGTACAGGTTATCGGCCCATGTCCGGTGGATACCTATCCTCTCCAGAAAAAAAAGCGCCATACCATTGAATATCTTCGTGAAATTGCCCACCTAAGGGCAAGAACCAACATGTTTGGTGCAGTTGCGCGTGTTAGAAACACCTTAAGCTACGCTGTTCACACCTTTTTCCAGGAACATGGGTTCTCCTATGTAAACACCCCGATCATCAGTGCAAGCGATTGTGAGGGAGCAGGCGAACAGTTTTTGGTTACCACCTTGGATCTGGACAACGTTCCTCGTAGCGAAGAAGGACAGATCGATTACTCAAAGGACTTCTTTGGCCGTCAAGCCTTCCTTACCGTAAGTGGTCAGCTGGAGGGCGAGACCTATGCAATGGCATTGAAAAAAACATCTACACCTTCGGGCCAACCTTCAGGGCAGAGAACTCCAACACCAAAAGGCATCTCTCTGAGTTCTGGATGGTAGAACCCGAAATGGCCTTCTGTACGCTTGAAGGAAACATGGAAGTTGCAGAAGAGTTCCTCAAGTACCTGTTCAAGACCGTGTTGGAAGAATGTGCAGAAGATATGGCTTTCTTCAGCAAGTTTGTAGAATCGGGAGTTCAGGAAACACTCAAGACCATCGTGGAGACACCATTTGCTCACCTGACCTACACTGAGGCGATTGAAGAGCTTTCCAAGCACAACGACAAGTTTGAATTCCCAGTTTCATGGGGCAGTGACTTGCAGAGTGAGCATGAGAAGTTCCTCACTGAAGAAATATGCAAGCGACCAGTGATCGTGACCGACTACCCCAAGGAGATCAAGGCTTTCTACATGAAACTCAACGAGGATGGGAAGACTGTTCGGGGCATGGATGTCCTTGTTCCCCGCCTTGGAGAGATCATCGGAGGAAGTGAACGTGAGTCTGACCTAGCCACATTGACCAAACGAATGGAAGAGCTGGATCTCAATCCTGATGATTACTGGTGGTACCTGGACCTGAGAAGGTTCGGTACAGTGCCTCACGCCGGCTTTGGACTTGGATTTGAACGCTTGGTACAGTACGTAACAGGGATAGGAAATATCCGGGACGTCATTCCGTACCCAAGAGCTCCCAAACTCGCAGACTTCTAATAACAAGGCGGCGTTAAGCCGCCTTATTTATGCTAATGATACAGAGAGAATAATGCCCAAACGATCAACTGACTGGTGGTATGTACCCCGCTCTTGAGAAACAGATGTTTCTTATGGGCAATGACTGTCGACATCTTGATACCCAAGAGATCGGCGATCTGGCGGGTATCCTGGCCACTTACCATCAACGTAAGCACCTGGTTTTCTCTTCTGGTCAGAACAGCAGGCTGTTCATTGACTCCATCATGGGGATGGGGACCGGAAAGGAACCTTCCCAGCATCATCTCTAAGAGTGGTTCGCTACAGGTAAGGGAGAGCACTGTCGTGTACTGGTCTTCCAACAAGGAACACATCATTTTCATCGATTTTGGGCAGAAAATGAGAAGGTTCTTGGATGGAAGCCTTCTCTTCATCTGTACAGCCGATGGGAGATCGGAGCAGAAGCAGATACAGTGTCTGCTTTCATTGCCTGAGGGTGTCAAGCCAAGGTGTTGTGCATGCAGCCTCAACTGTGGGTAGCCAGCTAGCCGACTTAACATTCTTTCCCGTTCGAATGCATTGCGGTAGAACAAGATTGTTTCATGGTTCATGTCCTCCTAAGAGAGGACCTTAAGCATTTTGCTTCAGCATACTGGTAAGCAATGCATCAAACGAATCGCTGAATGCTTTGGTTTGCTTGCCATTCATCCGGGAGTGTTGCTCACTAAAAATACCCAACTCCCTGAATTCCGTCATGGCATTACGGATGGAGAGTCGCTCTGCCATATTTTCTTCGGTATAGGTATTCCCCCGGTCATCAAGCACGGTAATACCTTTCTCTACCAGACGACCGGCGAGAGGAATATCATGAGTGATGGCAAGGCAGGTGGTTCAGCATGCTCTACGATCCAGTCATCTGCACTATCATCGCCCTTCTCCACCTGTACCTGGTTGATGGGACTCTTTACTTCCCTGAGCGCTATCTGATCATCCACACGCTGCTTCTTCGCATCACTACGCAGGATATTGGTATGCTGTTGGTAGGCTTGCTCCACATCCTTGAGCACTCGGTCTGCAACAAAGTAGACAGTGAGATTTCGTCGGATTACCGCCTTGAGAATGATTTGTCTCAGGTTTCGCGGACATGAGTCCGCATCTACATATAGGGTGAACATGCGCCTAGCCTACCGTAAACTGCAGGGTTTTGTCACCCACAGGAGAAGACACTGTCAATTCTGCATTTCCCTTACGCCCGACAGTACGTAGATAGATTACCCCACTGCCGGCGATGGTGTTCATCAGCGAAGGAGTAGCCAGGGAAAGAACCCCGGAGACTGAGACAGAGAGGGGAATGTGAGCATACGGCAATGGTAGCTTTCCCCCCCCTTCTTTTCTCACTTCCACGTGAACAGAGACCATATCGTATGTTGCTTCCTCCACAGTGAGCTTCCTACGGTTAACAATGAGATGAAGAGCGGGTTTTCCCCTTGAGTCAATGTCTCACTGGCAACTACTTCCCCTCCTACCAATCCCTCAAAAACCCAGAGACCTCCCTCACTTCCCCAGTTACCAACATATCTGGTAAAGAGGTCCACTGCATCCTGATAGCTAAGATGATGTTTTTTTTCAGGAATATACCCATCTTAAGGACATCCCCAGCTTTGAGAGAACCAGCCTGTCTCCCTACTTTTCCAAGTAGACGTGCAAGGGATGGAATCTCACTCTCCTTCAGGTATGGTTCAGCAAGCAACCGATTGCCTATAAAATCCTTTATGATCACAGGCGGATGAGCTAGGTGAGGAAAAGCCTTTCTATCGGGGCGGAAGACACCCACCAAACTGTCATTGTAACGCAGCCTGACTTCCTCACAGTTGGTTGCAACCACCGCTGGGGGCAGGAGCTGCCCAGGGTAGTCTCCTCCATCCATTGATGAGAGGACAGAGAGGTGGTAGGGCTTATCCTTTTGGCTACGATAGATGTGGGCTGCAGCCTTATCAGTGCGGAATATATCCATCACCCCGTGGTAACAGATCTGGTCCCCACTACCGAAATTGGCATGGGTGAAATAATCATGCATACACCACCCGATCACTCCACTCAGGCCATCAGTGGCCAGACTCTGGTCAAGCACTTTCGCATGACGCAGAGCATGCTCAGCTCTCAGCAGAGGGGAATCGAACGGCTTACACGGATACATGTGGCCGCAAAACTCACTTACCAAGTACGGCATATCCTTTGCGCAAACCTGACTCTTCTTCTGAAGGGCTCTTCCCTTCCCTGCATATGAGAAATCGTTGTAGGTGTAGACATCTTCAAGAAACTGGCTCTTCTTCAGATTACGAACCCCTGCCATTACACGATTGGGGTCAAGCGTCCTCGCAAGTCGATTGGTTTCCCGGTAGAGCTGCTCATCATCTGGCGATTCATTGATCCTCACTCCCCAGAGAATAATGGAAGGATGGTTGTAGTCTCGTTCGATCAATCCCTGCACATTCTGTACACAGCGCTGCCTCCAATGCTTTTCCTTCCCTATGTGTTGCCATCCTGGAATTTCCTCAAAGACGAGCAAGCCGAGTCGATCGCAGGCATCCAGGAATGCAGGATGCTGTGGATAGTGGCTGGTCCTAACCAGATTAACCCCGAGCTCTTTCAAGATGCTTGCATCTTCCCTTTGCAGTGAAGGTGGGGCTGCATACCCAAGAAAAGGATAATCCTGGTGACGATTCAACCCTACCAATGGAAGGGCTTTTCCGTTGAGAAAGAACCCATCCTTGGTAAATTGTGCCCTCCTGCTTCCGAATGTGAGTATTCTCTCATCACTTTGTGCAAGTTTGACTATCAAGGTATAGAGGAAGGGGTCTTCCAAGGTCCAAGAGCACAAGGATAACCCATTCATCTTGAGAAAAAAAACACCATCCTGAATGGTGGTACATGCCTCCCTAAGGACTGTACTGCCTCCTTTCAGAGCAACAAATACATCCAGTCCCTCTGAAGCTTCAGCCCAGCCCTTGAGTGTAAGTGCATCGGTTCTCTGGCTTTCCACACCGAGGAATGTGAAGTAACTTTCCTCATGGATTATCAAGCTTGCCTCACGATAGATGCCACAGAAAGAAATGTAATCCATGCTCCCACCAAAGGGAGGAAAGGAATAATCCTCATCCCCCGATACTACCACCACAAGCGTAAAGGAAGAGCGAGTACCCAATTTCAAGGTGTAGGGAAGATAGGCTCCCTCAGCACTGCAGAGCAAAATTCCATCCACATAGAAATCAGCTTTGTTCGCAATCCCTTCAAACCTGATCGCTACCTGTTGGGAATCGGATAAATCAAGGGAGAACTGTCTACGGTAGGTATATAAGCCCCAGTGGAACTGCTCCTCATGATACGTGGGAGTGAACTGCACTGGAGTATGGGGAAGAGAAATCTGTTGCCAGGAGGAGTCATCTATTTCACTGCCAAGGAGGTCTATGCTGAAGCCCTGATGAAACTGCCAAAGGTCGTTGACCGGATATTCCTGATACATTTCGCTTCTCCCTCTCTCTGTATACCAGAGCAAATGCACCTGGGCAAGCGACGATGCTTGAAACTGGGAGCCTTTTTTTTGTTCTATGGTTAGGGAATTCAGAGACCAAATTAGAGAGGAGTTCAGCATGGACATTTCCCCTTTGCAAAAAGTACGTTATGCCTATCAACCCAAGCTACCCGCAATTTTGAGGGAGAGCATCACCAAGGTAGCCCCCCCAGAAGGGAGCAGCTACCAGTGCACAATCTGACGCAGATCAGATCAAGGCACTCTTTCCCAACACGTACGGACTTCCAAGAGTTTCGTTCTTATCCGGAGAGAATACCGATATCAGCAAGAAGAGAAACGTGGGAGTGATCCTTAGCGGCGGACAGGCTCCTGGTGGACATAATGTCATCAGTGGAATTTTCGATGCACTGAAGGCAGCCAATACTGAGAACACACTGTATGGCTTCAAGGGTGGTCCTTCCGGTATCCTGGAAGACTCCTACCGGATTATTGATGAAGACTATCTCGCAGCATTCCGCAATACCGGCGGATTTGACATTATTGGAAGCGGGAGAACAAAACTTGAGACTGAAGCACAGTTTGAGGTTTGCGCCGAAGTATGCAAGAAGCACGAAATTGGTGCTTTGGTCATCATCGGTGGAGATGACTCAAACACCAATGCAGCTGTCTTGGCTGAGTACTTCCTTGCCAAGAACCACGGCATTCAGGTCATCGGATGCCCTAAGACCATTGACGGAGACCTGAAGAACGAATCCATTGAAATTTCCTTTGGATTTGACACAGCTACAAAAAACCTATAGTGAATTGATCGGCAACATTGAGAGAGATGCCAACAGTGCAAAGAAATATTGGCACTTCATCAAACTCATGGGCCGCTCTGCAAGTCATATCGCCCTTGAATGTGCGCTGGAAACCCAGCCCAACGTCTGCTTGATCAGCGAGGAAGTTGAAGCCAAGGGACAGAGTCTGGTGAGCATTGTGGACTACATCGCGAAGGTTGTAGCAGAACGTGCAAAAGATGGGAACAACTTTGGTGTGGCTCTGATTCCTGAGGGATTGATTGAATTCATTCCCGAGATCAAGGTCTTGATCAGCCAGATCAACAATCTTCTTGCCAAGGAAGAGAAAGCTTTCAACAAGATTGTAGACAGCAGTGACCGTATTGCCTTTGTCGCAGAGCGACTCAGCAAGGAAGCAGCTCAGGTATTCACCATTCTTCCTGAAGAGATTCAGAAGCAGCTCCTGATGGACCGTGACCCACATGGGAATGTACAGGTATCCAGGATTGAAACTGACAAATTGCTTGCTCAGATGGTAGAAGAAAAGCTCTCAGTCATGAAGAAGGAAGGCACCTATACCGGCAAATTCAGCTCCATGACCCACTTCTTTGGGTATGAGGGTCGTTGTGCTTTCCCGACCAACTTTGATGCAGATTACTGCTACAGCCTCGGCTATAATGCATTCATGCTGATCGGCACTGGCCTCTCTGGTTATCTCTCATCTGTCACCAACCTCGCAGAACCTGCTGATAAGTGGGAAGCAGGTGGTATCCCCATTACCATGATGATGAATATGGAGGTACGCCACGGGGAAGATAAGCCGGTTATCAAGAAAGCTTTGGTGGAACTTGATGGAAAGCCCTTCCAGTACTTCGCGGAGCACCGCGATCAGTGGGCTCGTGAGACCAGCTACACCTACCCAGGTGCAGTGCAGTACTTCGGTCCTGCAGAGGTATGCGACCTCACAACGGTTACCCTCGCCCTTGAACAGGCTAAGTAACTAATACACAGCACAAGCTTAAACCGGATTGCCTTATGGTGATCCGGTTTTTCTTTCCTCTAGTCGATGCAGCGGATTATTCCCTTCCCCTCACTCTTGGCCTGGTAGAGACGCTTGTCAGCAGCCTCCAGCAATACTTCGCTTGTAGTGCCATCCTTGGGAGAGAAAGAAACTCCCATGCTGAGTGCAAATTCAAGACTCCCACCATTCAGGGCACAGAAACATGGGAAATGTATTCATAGATACGCAGACAGGTCTCACACTGAGAGCAACCCCTTAGGATGATGATAAATTCATCACCTCCAAAGCGGCCTATCAGGTCGTCCATTCTTAGGTGTTCTTTCAATTTCGAGACCAAGCTCAGTAGTGCCTTGTCTCCATTGAGATGTCCATGGGTATCATTGAGTAGTTTGAAATTGTCGATATCGAGCAACGCAAGAGCGAAGGGTCTTCCCCCTTTCAACTCATCGTGAAGCTGTATGAGAAATTCCCGCTTGTTCAGAAGCCCGGTAAGGCTGTCAGTATAAGAGCGATGCATGAATGTCTGTAAATTGATCTGCCTGAGATAGCTTAGCACTCCTGCACCAATGGAGACCAAGGTCCCAAGAATCGCGTACAGGGTCAGGATTATCTCACCGCTGTACCATGAATCCACCGGGGCTATTTCCATTTTCCAAGTCAGGAGTGAGTAGGAGAGTATCATGGAAACCGGGTCACAATCACCTAGGCTTTCCTCACCCCAAGTGTAGGTTTCCTCCCCTCCAAGGTGAGAGAACGAGAAATGATAGCGGTATTGCCCAGAGAGATCTTCCAAACCTGCGCCAAAAAGGAATGAATCCATGTCAAAGTAGAGACTAAGCAATCCCCACGCTTGCTTGTTTTCCACCAAGAGTGGATAACGAAAAAAAACCAAGTAGGGTTTCCCATTATCGAGGTAGATCGGGCCATCAATACTCACAGTACCTTGTCTCATAAGATGTTCAATATGCTGGCGATACATGGGGAGGATTTTCAGGTCGAACCCTATCTGGCGTCCACCCTCCTCAGGGTACTGGTCGATGATAAGACCATCCATCGCCAAGGTTGCAAAGCTGAAGGATTGCTTCTCCGACTCTAAAACGGTGAGATAGGAGTGGAAATCTTCTAAACTTGGGATGCTTCCTTCCTGTAATGTCTCCTCAAGTCGCAACCCATAGAGTGTGGTAAACATCTCCTGGTTACCAAGCTGGAGAAACATGTTTTTACGTAAGTTCAGGAGTTCACTCTGGGCACGTTGCTTCCGCTCCTCAATGTACTGCGATTTCCATCCAGAGTAGAGTCCATAAGTTGTAAGCAATAAAAGCAGGGTCAGTAGAGAGGCCAGCATAAAGGCCTTCAAACTCCATTGCAATGTGTTTCTTGCCTTCATTTCCTCTCCTTTCCGATTTTGCCCAACTTCGTCCAGGTATGTTTTTCTCTTGCAGTATAGAATCGTAAACAGAAAGCTACAAGAGAAGCAGGCAACAATTCCACCCCCATCACAGGGCGGCTATGCTATACTCAGCTTTGGAGGTTTACCCTACATGCAAACACTCAATGTGAATGGAATCTGGCGTTTAAGCCCACTGGACAGCAAAGCAATTACCCCATATTGTTCGTATTTTTTAGAGCACGAAACTATACCTTGTAATATCCCTGGCGATATTCACTCTGCCCTTCTGGCTTCTGATGTAATAGCAGACCCCTATGTTGGTCAACAGGAATTGGACATACAATGGGTTGGACAACACGACTGGGTATTGAGCAAGACCTTTACCGTAGAGAAGGCGCAACTTGCTCAAGGCAGCCCCATTCTTACTCTCAAGATGGCGGATACCATCATCACCATCCATCTCAATGGGGAAGAGGTCGGTAGTACAGACAATCAGTTCCGTCGTTGGCGTTTTGACCTAGGGGGAAAACTCAAGGAAGGTGAGAACACTCTCACCCTGAGTTTCACCAGCGCAGAGAAGAAAGCAATAGCATTGGCGGAAACCCTTCCTTATCCAATTCCCTACTCTGAGTATCCTGTGAGTGCAAAGCACCGCAATCTGGTACGCAAGAGTCAGTGTCACAGTGGCTGGGACTGGGGCCCTTGCATTCTTGCCATGGGGGGGTCTACGAACCGATTGAACTCTCCTTCATCGACGAAGGTATCATCGAGGAATTGAACTGTGAAACCATTGAAATGGGAAAAGACCAGTGGGATGCTGTAGTTCGGGTAATCTACAACGCAAAACAAGAACAGAGCCTAGCTTGCAACCTCACACTCGCAGGGGAAGAACAAGATGGGACAGTACATATGAAGCAAGGTCTCAATAAGATAGAGTTCCGCCTTCAGTGCAAACAGGTGAAACGATGGTGGCCAAATGGCGAAGGAAAGGCAACGCTCTATCCTTTGCAACTGAGCGTGGGAAGCCAACAGACAGAAAAAACGTATCGGGTTCAGGACCTTGCTTTTACGCACCGAAGCAGAACCAGATGGCGGTAAACCAATGGTATTCAACGTCAATGGACGCGATATCTTTGCAAAAGGCACCAACTGGATTCCACTCGATGCCCTCCCAAGCCGTTTGACTCCAGAGCGCTATGAGTATTTGTTGCAGTCCTGTGTTGATGCAAACATGAATATGATCCGCGTCTGGGGCGGTGGTCTCTACGAGAAAGATGTGTTCTATGACCTTTGCGATGAGAAGGGACTGCTTGTCTGGCAGGACTGCATGTTCAGCTGCTCAATGTACCCAACCAATGCTGAGTTCCTCTCCAGTGTGGAGGCAGAGCTCCGCTATCAGGTACCAAGATTGAAGGATCATCCAAGCCTTGCTCTCTGGTGTGGGAACAACGAGGATTTGGGTGCCATTTCCTGGTACGAGGAGTCCAGAAAAAATCATATCCGCTATGTCATTGACTACGACCGCCTCAACGAGGGGGGGGTGGTTGGTAGGGTCATCAAGGAACTCGACCCAGGCAGGCCGTGGTGGCCGAGCAGTCCAAGTGCAGGAGAAAATGATTACTCTGATAACTGGCATGATGACAGCAAGGGTGATATGCACTTCTGGTCGGTCTGGCATGAAGGTAAAAGCTTTGAGGAGTACTACTCAATAAATCCACGCTTTGTGAGTGAGTTCGGCTTCCAGAGTTTCCCACTGCTGAACACGGTGAAAAGTTACGCAACAGAGGAAATGTGGAATCTAACGAGTAAGGTAATGGAACACCACCAGAAGAATCCTCGCGGCAACTCCATCATCATGGAAAACTTTACCAGGTACTACCGTTTCCCTTCCTCCTTTGCCCAAATGCTCTACCTCTCACAGGTACAGCAAGCAAAGGCGATGAAGATGGCAATCGAGTACTGGAGAACTACCATGCCACACTGCATGGGAGCACTCTACTGGCAGCTGAATGACAACTGGCCTGTAGCATCTTGGTCATCAATCGACTACCACGGTAACTGGAAACTGCTTCACTATGCAGCAAAACGGTTCTATAGTCCCGCCCTCCCGATTGCCTACATGAAGGAAGATGGCATCGTAGAGGTCTACGTGGTAAATGACGGGCCAAAAGAGATCAAGGATGCAAAACTCTCGGTCAAGTTCTGTACCTATGAAGGGAAGAAGCTGAGCAAGATGGAATACCATATGGACTGCAATGCAAGAAGCAGCACGCATATGTGTACCATCAACCTCCACAAGAAACGTAAGATTGATAGAGAGAATACCTTCATCTATCTCAAGCTGAAAAGTGACGATCTTTATATTGAAAACCAACTGATGCTGGAGAAGCCAAAGAGAAGCAACCTGAGGGATCCTGAGATCAAGAAGGAAGTTACCAAAACATCAGGAGGATTCTCGGTCACGGTTAGCTGTACCTATCCTGCTTTCGAGGTAGCTCTGGAGGCCGAGGGCATCAGCGGTGTCTTCAGCGACAATCTGTTTGCAATCCGTCCTACTGCGCAGAAGGTGGTCACCTTCAAGCCAAGAGAAGAAGTCAGCCTGGAGGATTTCAAGAAGAAGTTACAGGTCTATGACCTCTGGGGAAGTAGTCACTGAGTCCAATCAAACCCTGCTGTATTGCACAGTGGGGGTTGTTTTCATAACTGCACGAATAAAGACAGGGGAGCCTCACGGCTCCCCCCCCATTGCTTATTATGCTTGTTTGAACTTACTGGTTCTTCTTCCAGCTGTCCCAAGCCTTCTGGACTTCAGATGCAACTTGTGCTGGGCCCTTGTCTCCAAGGCCGATTTCCTGCAAACCGGTATTGATGACATTGTAGACATCACTGTGCAAGACACCGTCGATAACCGGGGTGATCGGGGTGTGTGCAGCATAGTATGCAGCTCTCTTGGCGATGAACGGCTCAAGATTCTTCTCTTCAACAACCTTCTCAACATCTACGTTGAGGTTGGAGGGGAAGGAAGCACCGGTAGTCAGGCGGTAGGTCTGGACATACTCGCCCTGCAAGTACTTGATCAATTTCCAAGCAGCAGCTTCCTTGGCAGAGCCAGCAGGAATATTTGCGCTCATTCCCCAGCCGGTTCCTACAACACCACTGTTGGAGTTCTTGATAACTTCACCAGGAAGATTAGGAATTACCATGAGTTCAAAATCATTCTGCTGGGAATTAGGACCGATCAAAGCTTTACCAGTGGTGATATCAGTCTGGAAGGATGCAGTGGACCAGTCGCCATCAATGTAGAAGGCAGCCTTGCCGCTTGCGAAACTACCACGTGAGGAGCCATAAGGGCTGCTCAGGCTGTTTCTGTTGATCATTCCAGAGCTATACATATCATCAATCAATGCGAGGGACTTCACAAACCAATCATCAGTAAAGTCGATTTCGCCAGCAGCAAGCTGTTCATACCAATCAACTCCGCCGTAGCGGCCAACAACCATTGAGAAGAGGCAGCTCTGCATTACCCAAGCGTCCATGTTGTCCATGGCGATCAAATCGATGCCTTTTGCCTTCAATGGCTTTGCCATTGCCTTCATCTCATCATAGCTCTTGGGAATATCAAAACCATTCTCACGGAGCACCTTAGCATTCACATAGAGCATGTGAGTGGTGGTAACACCGTTGGGAAGCTCTGCAAGATATCCTGCGAACTGTGGAGCGGTGGTTGCTGGGTTGTATTGATCAACCAAACCATCCTTCTCGAGGAACGGCATAAGATCTTTCACACTGCGGGTGGTATGCAAACTGGTGGAACGACCACTGGGCCACATGTACAGAACATCAGGAACCTGGCCGCTGGCAACATAGGCTTCAGTCTTCTGATGAAAAGGCTCATTGAACAGATCCTCACGTACCAACGTAATGTCTGGATTCTCTTCCTCGAATTTGTCCCAAACCATCTTGATCTCATTGGCACTGTTTGGTTCAGACATGTCAATGTAGTTCAGTACGGTAAGCTCCACTTTCCCCGATGCAGATGCATCTTCCTTGGTACCTTGAGCAAAAAAACTGATGTTACTACCATCAGCAGCGCAAGCGCCAGTACGGAAATTTTCTTTAAACCAGTCATTTTTACCTCCTAATGACTTCTACCTACTTTCCTGCGGCAGGTCTCCCCTCCCGCTCGGTTCTTGTTTCACCACATCATATTGCAGATGTGAAGTAATCCCTTATCGTTTAGTTCATACTTTGTACAAACTAATGCTACCATCACTACCACCAGCTGTCAAACAGTTTCACCTGTTAGCCTTTTACCGCGCCGGCGGCTACACCCTTTGTAATCTCCTTGCGGAAGAACATGTAGAAAAGCAACATAGGAATCAATCCTATCACCAATGCAGCGAATTGCTTTCCAAAGTCACTACTTAGTGCTCCTGCAAACTTCTGTACTCCAACCGGCAGACTCTTCAGGGCATCACTGCTGGTTAGGATGTTGATCAACATAAACTCATTCCAAGTACCGGTAACCGTTAAAATGGCAACAGTCACTCCAACTGGGGCTGCCATGGGAACGATTATCGAGATGAATATCTTCATATAGGTCGCACCATCGATGCGTGCAGATTCAACCAAAGCAGTTGGGATGGCCTTGATGTACTCAGTACCCAGATAGATCCCCATAGGCATCGCAATACCGATATAGGGTATCAAAACACCGAGTCGGGAGTTGTACAAACCCACCCAGTTAATAATCAGGAAGAGCGGTACCATGATTGACTGAAGGGTAAGGAGCAAACCAATGACAAAGGAACCATGGATATACTTGGTGGCCTTATGAGGAATCTTTGCAAAGGCAAAGCCTGCCATGAAGGAAAAGATCAGTGTTGCCACTGTGGTGATTCCTGTGTAGATGATACTATTGAGGATCAGACTGGGAAACTTTCCTCTGACCCAGGCATCCTGATAGTTTATCAGGACCCAATCCTGAGGCATACCAAGCTTGTTCAACTGAAACTCGGTTGTGGTCTTGAAGGAGTTCATGGCCAGCCAAATCAGAGGGTAGATTGCCATAACAGTAAAGAAAATCATGACTGCATAGGTTAATCCCAAATTTACTTTTGCTCGGGTTGAGCGGGTATCTTTTACATCTCGCATGGCTACTCTCCTCCCCCAAATCTTTTCTCAACCCTACTTGAAGCCGATAAGAACTAAACTAATGATTAACCATACA
>JDSF01000318.1_pt1 | contig 22624 bp, 26 predicted proteins | sample 199441 | NCBI WGS metagenome assembly JDSF01 (sample SAMN02592751, study PRJNA231836) | bioreactor metagenome | isolation source: continuous culture bioreactor denitrification-DNRA | place: Germany: Bremen
GCAGAGGCTATCAGACTTGATAATCATCACTTTGAACAGGTTGGTCATGATCTATTGATTACAGGAGATATCGTTCAATGTTTACCGGATTAATAGAATCTCTCGGTACCGTACGTGAATTGAAGCGTCAAGGTGGTGGTGGTCAACTTGTGATTGCTGGTGCTATGGCAAAAAGTGATCTTCAATTGGGAGAGAGTATTGCTGTCAATGGGGCTTGTCTGACTGTAACATCATGGACGACAGATCATTTTGTTGTCGATGTTTCGCCAGAGACCTTTGAGCGAACAACACTAGGGACGTTACGGCAAAGTCAAATGGTCAATCTTGAAAGGGCTTTACGCCTTTCGGATCGACTTGGTGGGCACCTTGTGAGTGGGCATATCGATTGTGTCGCAACATTGCGTCGTCGTTACCAGGACCAAAATTCTGTGCGCATGCAATTTGAGGTTGATCCACAATCATTACGTTACATTGTCGAAAAAGGATCTGTTGCCATTGATGGCATCAGTTTGACCGTCAACCAGGTCGACGAGGACAGCTTTTCGGTGGCTGTGATCCCGCACTCTTTAGAACGTACGACACTGCAAAGTTGTAGCGAGGGTTCCAAGGTTAATATTGAAACAGATATGATAGGTCGTTATGTTGAACGTTTTGTCTCAAACCAGCCCAGCAATGAAACCCAGAGTCGACTAAATATGGACTTTCTTGCTAAAAATGGGTTTCTGTGAGATAAATCCGAATCCGTCTTTTGAATAAGGAAAAAACAATGCCTATAGCAAGAATTGAAGCTGCTCTGGAAGATATTCGTCAGGGCAAAATGGTTATTCTCGTTGATGATGAAGATCGCGAAAATGAGGGCGATCTCGTTATTGCTGCCGAATTGGTTAATGCTGATATCATCAATTTTATGGCTAAAGAAGGCCGTGGATTGATCTGTCTTTCATTGACCGAAGCTCGTGCCGATGAGCTTGATCTGCCTTTGATGGTCAGTGACAACAGCTCTTCTTTCGGAACGGCTTTTACTATATCGATAGAAGCTCGTCAGGGTGTTACGACTGGAATCTCTGCTGCAGACAGGGCTCGGACAATTCAGGTCGCTGTTGATGACAATTCTGCAGCTCGTGACCTTGCACGTCCAGGGCACGTATTTCCATTGAGGGCAAAAAAAGGTGGTGTCATGGTTCGTGCGGGACAGACAGAAGGTTCTGTTGATCTTGCGCGTTTGGCTGGATTAAAACCCGCTGGCGTCATTTGTGAAATCATGAATGAAGATGGAACCATGTCCCGGATGCCTCAATTGGAAGTTTTTGCCAAGCGACATGATCTGAAAATCATATCAATTGCTGATATCGTTGCCTATAGGATGCGCAAAGAGCTGATGGTTCAACGCGCGGCGGAGACAAAGATACCAACACCGTTTGGTGGTGATTTCAATGCAGTTGTTTATGAAAATGATGTTGACAATGCGCAGCATATCGCATTGGTCAAAGGAGAAATTAACGGTGATGAACCTGTATTGGTTCGTGTGCACTCAGAGTGCCTGACCGGTGATGTGTTCGGTTCTGAACGTTGTGATTGTGGAGAGCAGTTGCAAGCAGCGATGGCACAAATAGATAAAGCAGGGTGTGGTGTGATCCTCTATATGCGTCAAGAAGGCCGAGGTATTGGTCTCGTGAATAAGATTAAGGCCTACGCTTTACAAGATGAGGCTATGACACTGTAGAAGCCAATCATGCCCTGGGTTTTGAAGATGATCTCCGTGATTATGGCCTTGGTGCGCAGATTCTGAGTGAGCTTGGAATTAAGAAGCTGCGACTTATGACGAATAATCCCAAAAAGATCGTTGGCCTTGAAGGCTACGGTCTTGAGATTGTTGAGCGTGTCTCAATTGAGATGCATGCCCATACAAGTAATCTTAAGTATTTGAAGACTAAACGAGAAAAAATGGGTCACATTCTCGATCATTTAGAAGAAGAGTAAGAGGAGAAAAGTATGCCACAAATTATTGAAGGAAATCTTGATGCGAAGGGCTTTAAGTTCGGTATTATTGTCAGCCGCTTCAATAGCTTTATCTGCGATCGTTTACTTGAAGGATCTCTTGATACTTTAAATCGCCACGGTGCTGATGTTGATACTGTCCAGGTTGTCAAAGTTCCAGGTGCGTTTGAAATCCCACTGATGGCTAAAAAAATGGCGACATCGGGGAAATATGATGCGGTTATTTGTCTGGGTGCTGTTATCAGAGGTGGAACTCCGCATTTTGAGTACGTTAGTTCTGAAGTGACCAAGGGAGTCGCGTCCGTCTCTCTTGACTCTGGAGTCCCCATTGCATTTGGTGTGCTGACAACTGATTCGGTCGAACAGGCAATTGAGCGTGCTGGTACCAAGGCTGGTAACAAAGGGGTTGAGGCAACAATGAGTGCCATTGAAATGGTCAACTTGCTTGGAGCTGTATAATCGATGGCAAACAATCGGCGTATTGGGCGAGAGTGTGCATTAAAAATGTTGTTCGCCCACAAAATTGATGCGGATCAGAAGGATCCAGAGCGGCTGTATGAAACGTTCTGGGCTAACTTTCGTTTTGCTGACGATGCACTGGGGGAACCTCTGGAAACGGTCGACGCTCCATTACCTACAGCTTCACGTTTATTTGCGGAAGCACTGGTTAAAGGAGTTGCGGAGTTTTGTCCAGTCATAGATCAAAAGATTGTTGCTGCGGCTAAAAACTGGTCTATTGAGCGTATGACGACTGTTGATCTTTCAATTTTAAGACTTGGGGCGTTTGAACTGCTTTATCGCCCTGATATCCCCGCACGAGTATCGATTAACGAGGCAATTGAAATTGCCAAACGTTATGGAACGAAAGAATCGCCAGCTTTTATTAATGGCCTGCTCGACAAGATTTCTCAGCAGGTAGAGTCATAAACATTTTTTATGAATTGAGGGTTTTATGAGTGCAGTTAATGTTGGATTGCTCGGTTTTGGCACCATTGGAACTGGAGTCGTCAGAGTTTTTGAGAAAAATTCAGAAATTATCAGTCAGCGTCTTGGCAAAGAACTCAATCTGGTCAAAATTGCTGATCTTGATATTACAACCGATCGTGGTGTGACTCTGGAGCCAGGTGTTTTGACATCTGATGTCGAAGAAGTGATCAGCAACCCTGATATCGATGTTGTTATTGAATTGATTGGTGGCTATGAGCCAGCTAAAACCTTCGTCCTTAAGGCGATTGAGCAGGGCAAGCATATCGTCACGGCTAACAAAGCTCTTATGGCTGTCCATGGTCAGGAAATCATTGCTGCTGCCAATCGTAATAATGTATCGGTTATGTTTGAGGCTGCTGTTGGCGGCGGTATCCCGGTCATCTCTGCGATCAAAGAAAATCTCTGTGCGAATCAATTTCAATCGATCCTTGGAATCCTCAATGGAACCTGTAATTTTATCCTGACTAAAATGACAGAAGAGGGGAGCGACTTTGCACCCGTCCTTAAGGAAGCTCAGGATCTTGGTTATGCAGAAGCTGATCCGACATTTGACATTGAAGGAGTGGATACTGCACATAAAATCGCTCTACTGTCATCTCTCTGTTTTGGCACAACTGTTGATTTTGATCAGGTTTACATGAAAGGGATTACTGAGATTTCTGCGCTCGATATCCAGTTTGCTGGTCAAATGGGTTACAAGATCAAACTTCTGGCTATTGGTAAGAATCATGGTGATCAGATTGAAGTTCGTGTCCATCCAACGATGATCCCCGATACATACCAGTTGGCAGAGGTCGACGGCGTTTTCAATGCTGTGCGTATGATTGGTGATTTTGTTGGCCCAACTCTACTTTATGGAAGTGGTGCCGGTATGGATGCAACGGCGAGTGCTGTCATGGGTGATGTCATGGCTCTGGCTCGCGATAATATTTCTGGCGGAAAGCAAGAGTTCCAACAATGGGCTATTGTGCTGACCAAATTAAAGATTTACCGATTAAGGCAATGAGCGAAATTGTCAGCCAGTACTATCTCCGCTTTTCAGCTCTTGATCAGCCTGGGGTCTTAGCAGCGATTTCAGGATGCTTAGGTGAGCATAATATTAGTATTCAATCGATGATTCAGCCTGAGCGCCATGAGAATGACTCAGTTCCAATTGTCATCATGACTCATATTGCTAAAGAGGCTGATGTTAATTTGGCTCTTGAAAAAATTGAGAAGCTGGAAATTATTACCGAGCCAACCCGACTAATCCGTGTTGAAAATGATCTGGGGTAATTACAGCGTTTGACATTCCAATAAAAAGCCGTCCTTATTGGATGGCTTTTTATTGGAGAAAACGTCTTTTAGCGATGAGTTGAGATCTCTGGCTCAACAGCATAGCGTTTAATTTTACGTGTTGTTGTCTTGGGGAATTCATCTTCTCGGAGAGTGAATTTTTTGACCCGTTTGTAGTCGGCCAGATCCTTGCCGAAGGTTAGGATCTCTTTGCGAATCATTTCTTCTATTTCCCTTGCCGACAGTGGTTCGTCATTCCGTTCTTTTGCCAGGGCAAAGAGTGTCTCTTCGTTCGGGAAAATAACAGCGTAGACCTCTTCTGCCGTAGCGCTGACTTTATGTCCATAGACCATGATCTCGGCAATATATGGACTCTTCAAGAGTTGATTCTCTATCTCTTCTGGATAAACATTTTTCCCGTTAGGTGTAACAATGAGATTTTTAACGCGTCCGCAGATAGCAAGCATCTGATCTTCATCGATCCGGCCGAGGTCGCCAGTATGGTACCATCCATCGCGCAGGGCTTCCTCAGTTGCTTTGTCATTCTTATAATAGCCCAACATGACGTTCGGGCCTTTAACTAAGATCTCACCCTCACCATTACTGTTGGGACGATTAATTTTGATTTGAACGTCATCAAGAACTTCACCGACCGTTCCAGGTTTGCTCTTGAATGGACTCTCGGCCGAGATAACAGGCGATGTCTCTGTGATTCCATATCCCTGTAGTAGGTTAATCCGAGATCGCTAAACCCTTGTGCAACTGCAGGATCGAGAGCAGCACCGCCGCTGACAAAGGTTGTTCTTGTCCCCACCGCTTGTTGAACTTTATTTGTGACAATTTTTCGTGTCATTGGGAACTTATATAGCAAACGTGACGCTGATTTGGACTCGATGTTTTTCATGATCCGATCAAGTAGTAATCGATAGACGGCCGGAACGCCGAGCAAAAACGTCGGTTTGACTTCATTAAGGTTGTCACCAAGTTTTTTAATCGACTGCGCAAAACTCACTTTGCCGCCAAGTGACAACGGCAGTAGAATGCCGCAAACTTGCTCAAAAACATGATTTATGGGAAGGAAGGACAGGGTTTCAATGCTGCTGTCGAGTTGAAAACGATGTATCGCAGCCTGGATATTGGTCACAATGTTTTTGTGACTGAGCATTGCTCCCTTAGATCGACCGGTTGTTCCTGAAGTGTAAAGAATGACGGCAATGTCTTCCGGCCTGTTTGTTGAAACTGGCAGGGGATTATCAGAAAAGAGATCTTTGTAGGCAACGAGACGCTCTTCTTTGATCAGACGATGGCGAGATATTTCAGAGTCATCAAGGAATGTCGCGTGCTTGTTGGATTTTCCGTGAACTTGTTCCTGTTGCGTCAGCGCTGTATGCGCAGCGACTGCAGCACTTTCAATCTCTTTATAACGATCTTCTGGAATTGCCAGATCTTTGACCAGGGCTTTCCAGAGTGTAGACAAATTATCCATCATGTCATTGACTGGATTATGACCGACCAGTTCTGACAAGGGGGTATCTATAAGGATGATTTTTTTGAGTTTAGGAAGGTCGGCAATAACTTCAAGAAGGATTTCAAGTTGAGGTTGGCCAACAAAGACAGCCTCGGCGTCTGAATCGTTCAGAATATGTCTGAGCTCAGTTGATTTTAATTCTTTATCGACTGGCACAGCAATACAACCCGCTTTCAGGACAGAAAGATAGGCGGCAATCCATCTCGGTGATGATGCACCAAGTAAGGCAATATGCGCTTTATTTCCTATCTCCAAATCGACAAGCCCGGAAGATAGTTTTTCAACGGTATCCCATAGTTTTTTATAGCTGAGAGATTTCCATTCGTTTTTATGTTTATGGCATAGAGCAATTTTGCTCTGATGTTGTTGGCAGCTGGTATAGATTAGCTGGTCAATCGTCTGCACAGTGAACTCCTTGTTTTAAGTCGTCGCTTTTTATGTTCAATCATTGCTTTTATAGGAAAACAATGGTTTACTTTATCTTCGTCCTCAGAATCAGGCAAGCTAGAATATGAAACATCCTGTTTAAATCTCATAATTGAAAAAAACAGAATGAAATTCATAAAATATCTTGACAGTAATTGGCGCGATTTGTTACAAGAACGCCGCAGTTTGGATGCAGGCACGTAGCTCAGTGGGAGAGCACTACCTTGACACGGTAGGGGTCGGCGGTTCAATCCCGCCCGTGCCTACCAGATGCTGCAAAATTCAAACAGACTGTATTGAAGCGAGGCATCTATTATGATGCCTTTTTTTTATTGTGGAGAATGATCATGGCAGAGATACAAATAGAACTTCCCGATGGCTCTCTTAAAAGTGTTGAGGCAGGTGTGACACCGTACGATGTTGCCTTAACAATTGGAGAGGGTTTAGCACGTCAATCGATTGCTGCTTGTTTTAACGATGAACTTGTTGATATGACGGCACCATTAGATGCATCCGGGACTCTCGCTTTGATCACGCAAAATTCACCAGAGGCTCTTGAGATTATCCGTCATTCCTGTGCCCACTTGATGGCACAGGCTGTCAAAGAGATCTATGGTGATGAAGTTCAGGTCACTATCGGTCCGGCAATCAAGGACGGATTTTATTATGATTTCTACAGCGAAACTAAAAAGTTTGTCCCTGAAGATTTCCCGGTCATAGAAGCAAAAATGGCAGAGTTGGCTAAGGAAGATCTGTCTATTTCACGAGAGGTTATGACACGTGATGATGCTATCAGTCTGTTTCGTGACATGGGTGAAGCCTACAAAGTTGAGCTGATTGAAGATTTGGATGTTGAATCCGTTTCTCTTTATCGCCAAGGAAACTTTGTTGATCTCTGTCGTGGCCCTCATGTACCAAGAACTGGTATCCATAAAGCATACAAGCTAACAAGTTTAGCAGGTGCTTATTGGCGCGGAGATGAGAAAAACGCCATGTTGCAGCGTATTTACGCAACGGCATTTCAGAACAAAAAAGAGCTCAAGACTCATCTGGCGCGCTTGGAAGAAGCAAAAAAACGTGATCATCGCCGTCTTGGGCGTGAACTTGATCTGTTCTCATTTAGCGAAGAGGCTGGTGGTGGTCTTGTGCTATGGCACCCCAAGGGGGCCATGTTGAGAGCTATTATCGAAGACTTTGAACGTAAAGAACATACAAAACGTGGCTATGAGCTGGTTGTTGGTCCACAGATTTTGAAAACAGATCTTTGGAAGATGTCTGGTCACTACGAAAATTATCGCGAAAATATGTACTTTACTGAGATTGATGAGCAGGGATATGGCGTGAAGCCGATGAACTGTCTGGCTCATATGCTCATTTATAAATCAAAACCGCGCTCATACCGCAATTTGCCTATCCGCTATTTTGAGCTTGGGACTGTACACCGACATGAGAAGTCTGGTGTTCTTCATGGTTTGTTGCGTGTGCGTGGCTTTACTCAGGATGATGCACATATTATTTGCCGTCCTGATCAAATAGATGCAGAAGTTAAAGACATCATGAAGTTTGTTCAGGATGTTGCTGGTATTTTTGGTTTTGATTATACTATGGAGCTGTCGACCCGCCCTGAAAAATCGATTGGAACTGATGCCGATTGGGATCAGGCGACCAAAGCATTGCAGAGTGCTTTGGAAGATAGTGGTCAGCCTTTTGATATCAATGAGGGCGATGGTGCATTCTATGGTCCAAAGATCGATGTCAAGCTTAAGGACGCGCTTGACAGGGAATGGCAGTGTGCTACAATCCAGTGCGATTTTACCCTGCCTGAGCGCTTTGATCTGACCTATGTCGGTAGTGACGGAGAAAAACACCGTCCAGTTATGCTGCACCGGGTTATTCTTGGTTCAATTGAACGCTTTATTGGTGTGTTGATCGAACATTATGCAGGAAGTTTCCCGCTCTGGCTCTCGCCGGTTCAGGCGATTGTTCTGAATGTCACTGACAATCAGGCAGAATATGCACAGAAAGTTTTTGAGCAGCTGCGTGCTGCTGGAGTTCGGGTAGAGTCTGATTTGCGTAACGAAAAACTTGGTTTTAAAATCCGAGAAGCGCAAATGGCTAAGATACCATATATGTTAGTTATTGGTGACCGAGAGATGGAAGAGAAGACTGTTGCACCACGTTTCCGTGACGGCAAGAGCCTGGATCCGGTCAGTGTTACCGATTTTATTGATTTTATTGCTCAGGAAGCGTCAGCTCATAAATAGTGACAGGCCCGCTGTGGGCTTATAGTTGTTTTGCCATTAACGAAAAAGAGGAGACAGGTCATAGCTAAGGAAGCGAACATCAATGACGCCATCACATCCCGTCAAGTTCGGGTAATTGATGACGAAGGTGGCCAGTTAGGTATTTTAAGTCTGGAACAGGCATTGGCATTAGCTCAGGAAAATGGTCTTGATCTGGTTGAGGTTTCGCCTCAGGCCAGTCCTCCTGTATGTCGTGTTATGGACTATGGCAAGTACAAGTATCAGCTGGCAAAACGGGCATCCGAGGCCAAGAAAAAACAGGTCAAGGTTGAAATCAAGGAAGTCAAGATGCGGCCAAAGACCGATGAACATGACTTTCAGTTTAAAATGAAGCATGCCCGTAGGTTTTTAGAAGAAGGAAACAAAGTCAAGCTGACGATAATGTTTCGTGGCCGTGAAAATGCACACCCTGATCAAGGGATGATGCAGTTAAAAAAAGCGGTCGAAGTATTGAAAGATATTGGTCAGGTTGAATCACATCCGAGCAAAATGGGTCGTTTTATGACCATGATGGTCGGTCCTATAAAGAAGTGAACCGGGACACCGGAATTTGGATAAATACGTAACAGGAGAGACAGATGCCCAAGATTAAAACCAATCGCGGTGCTGCGAAGCGTTTTCGTAAGACCGGCACTGGTAAGATTCGTCGGAATAAGGCTTTTACCAGCCACATTTTGACCAAGAAATCAACTAAGCGCAAGCGTGACCTGCGTCAATCAGTTATTGTTGCAAAAGCAGATAGTCGCAACATTTCTCAGTTGATTCCGTACATGTAAATAATTTGTTGTCCTTTTGAGGGCAGCAGGCTGTGAACTGTGGGGACATATCTCCCCCTGCTGATCCGGCCACGGCTTTTGCCGAAAACCTATTCAAAAAATGAAGGAGCAAGAGAGATGCCAAGAGTAAAAAGAGGCTTTAAAGCCAGACGTCGTCGTAATAAAGTATTAAAACTTGCCAAAGGTTACCGTGGTGCCAGAAGTAAGTTGTTCCGTTCAGCAACGGAAGCAGTTGATCGTGCACTGAATTATGCTTATCGTGACCGTAAGGTCAAAAAGCGGGATTTCCGTGCCCTCTGGATTGCCAGAATCAATGCTGCTTCACGTGATAACGGTCTCTCCTATAGCCGCTTGATTCATGGTCTTAAGCTTGCAGAAGTTGCTTTAGATCGTAAAATTATGGCGGATCTTGCAGTAAATGATCCAGCAGGATTTACTGTTGTGGTTGACGCTGCCAAGGCAAAATTACAATAAATAGCCTAATGCCGTTTTAGGGAGATGGAGTTAGCGCTCCATCTCTTTTTTTTTGTTCCGGTTCACTCACTTATCCAATTATTGAAATTTTACTCTGGTTTGTACGATGGTGCTGACCAGAACTGGATTGATTTTATGAAAGAACGTTTAGAGATATTGCAGCAGGATGCCTTGAAAGCGTTGCAGGATGCGGGGGATTTAAAATCACTGCAAGATGTTCGAGTCAGCATTCTTGGTAAAAAAGGAGCTCTGACAGAAATAATGAAGGGGATGAGAGATCTCTCTTCTGAAGAGCGCCCTGTTGTTGGAAATTTGGTTAACAGTTTGAAATCATGCTTTGAAGAAGCTTTTTCAAATCGTCAGGTGGAATTGCAAAATCAGGCAATTTCGGATCGTCTTGCGAGTGAAAAAATAGACGTTACTATGCCTGGTCGTAAGCGCGTCATGGGAAGCCTGCATCCTGTAACTTTGGTTGCTGATGAAATTGTTGATATTTTTTCACGCCTTGGCTTTACCGTTGAAGAAGGTCCTGAAATCGAACAGGATTTTTACAACTTTGAGGCTTTGAATATTCCTAAAGATCATCCTGCCCGTGATATGCAGGATACGTTCTATATCAGTGAAGATCTTGTTCTGAGAACTCATACTTCACCTGTTCAAATTAGGACAATGGTTAAAACTGAACCGCCTGTCAGGGTTATCGCACCAGGAACAGTTTACAGACGTGACTCCGATTTGACCCACAGTCCGATGTTTCATCAGATTGAAGGTTTCTTGGTCGATGATAAGGTGACCTTTGGTGACTTGAAAGGGATTCTGACTCATTTCTTGAACGAGTTCTTTGGAGACGGCCTTCAAGTGCGTTTTCGACCATCATTCTTCCCCTTTACTGAACCGAGTGCAGAAGTTGACATCGAGTGTGTTATCTGTGGCGGTAAGGGTTGTCGTGTCTGCAGCGGTACCGGTTGGTTAGAAATTCTCGGTTGCGGAATGATTGATCCTGCCGTGTTTGATTCGGTTAAGTATGATCCAGCTAAGTATAGTGGATTTGCTTTCGGTATGGGTTTGGAGCGTATCGCCATGTTGAAATATGGGGTTAATGATTTGCGCCTCTTTTTCGAGAATGACTTACGTTTCCTCAAGCAGTTTTGATTTTGATTAAGGATTACGACAGATGATCGTTACCTATAATTGGCTTAAAGAATTTGTCGATTTCGACTACACCCCACAAGATTTATGTGATCGCCTGACAATGCTTGGACTTGAGGTCGATGCGTTGGAAGAGATCGGTGGAGGCTTGGATTCAGTTATTGTTGCAAAGCTTGAATCTGTGGAGCAACACCCAGATGCTGATCGCCTGACTGTATGCCAGGTCAATAATGGCACAGACGTTGTTCAGGTTGTATGTGGTGCAACAAACCATAAAACGGGTGATCTCATTGCATTGGCTCAACCAGGTTCAGTGCTTCCCGGCGACTTTAAAATTAAGAAATCAAAGATCCGCGGTCAGGTTTCCATGGGCATGCTTTGTTCTGAAAAAGAACTTGGGATCGCAGAGGATGCCGCTGGAATCCTTATTCTTCCTGAAGGCCTAGAATTGGGTCAACCTGTCTTTGACGCCTTGAATCTTAAAGATTTCATGATCGAAATCGGTTTGACTCCAAATCGTCCTGATTGTTTGAGTGTTGTTGGCGTTGCACGTGAAGTCGCCGCTATGTGTGACCAAAAGTTAAATCTTCCTGCACCGGTTATCTCTGAATCGACTCAAAAGATTGACGAAAAAACGTCAGTAACCATTGAAGATTCTGAACTTTGTCCACGTTACGCCGCACGTATGATCAGCAATGTTAAAATTGGACCATCACCAGATTGGATGGTACGCCGTCTCGATGCTGTAGGGATGCGTTCTATCAATAACGTTGTTGACGTAACCAATTACGTTATGATGGAACTTGGTCATCCTATGCACGCCTTTGATTTCAAGTTTTTGGAAGAAGGTCGCATTGTTGTAAAACGTGCTCAACAAGGAGAAAAATTTACGACTCTGGACGATCAGGAACATGACATGATTTCAGATGACCTGATGATCTGTGATGGTAAGCGTCCTGTTGCCATTGGCGGGGTTATGGGTGGCAGAACTCTGAAGTGCAAGATGCTACGGAAAATATCTTGTTAGAAGCTGCGTATTTTAAACCGACAGCAATCAGACGAACCAGTAAGCGTCATGGTCTGCATACCGAATCTTCACACCGTTTTGAGCGTGGTGCAGATATCGATATGATTCCTGTTGCCCTTGATCGTGCCGCAGGCTTGATCGCTGAATTAGGTGGTGGACAGGTCCTTTCAGGTCTCATTGACAACTACCCTCGCGAGCTTGATAAGGTTGAGATTGAGTTAGATCGCAACAAGGTTGAAGCGTTACTCGATATTCAGGTCGATAGTGAAACTCTCCATACACTATTAGGGTCCATTGGCCTTGATGTCCAGCCTGGTTCGGATGTCGATCGTTTGAAAGTGACAGTTCCAAGTTTCCGCCCTGATATTGAGCGGGAAGTTGATCTGATAGAAGAGGTTGCCAGACTTTACGGTTATGACCGAATCCCGGTCACCATGCCTGTTGGTACAGTCGATGCCAAGCTGCCTTCATTGCGATTGAAGACGCAGCGATTGTTGCGTCAAATTATGGTTAGAACTGGCTTTTCTGAAGCGATGAATTACTCATTTATTGCTGCTGATGCAATGGGAAAAATCGGCCTTGATCAGGATGATCCACGTTTGATCCATGTTCCGATTATGAATCCATTGTCGGAAGATCAGGCTGTTATGCGGACGAGTTTGGTCCCCAGTTTACTTGACACCGTTGCGAGAAACTTGAGCTATCGGAGCACCGATCTTCAATTATTTGAGCTACGTCCTGTCTTTTTGAGCACGGGAGATCACGCTAAGTGTACTGAGCAATTAACATTGTCAGGTGTTATGTCAGGACGTCGCGACCCAGAAGGGTGGGCTCAATCATCCGATCTCGTCGATTTCTACGACCTTAAAGGGGTTGTTGAGGATCTTGTCGCTGCCATGAATATTGACAACCTGTCGTTTGATTCAGCTCAATCACAAAGATATTTCCATCCAGGGAAATCGTGTTGTCTTATGTCTGGAAAAGATTGCCTTGGTTTTATCGGTGAAGTCCATCCACAGGTTCTTGCAGAATTCAATATTGATCAACCAGTTTTCTTGTTCGAACTGAATGTTGAAAAGTTGATCGAAATATCTGGTAGTTATGCTAAGTTTAAACCGTTATCACGCTTTCCGGTTATGGTTCGTGACAGTGCATTGCTCTTGGATAGCTCGGTTCAAGCATCACAAGTAATGGATATTATCCAGCGTACAAAAATGAAATCACTGGATAGTGTTAACCTGTTTGATCTTTATACTGGCAAAGGTATCCCGGAGGGGAAGAAGAGTCTGGCTATTCGTGTTCGCTATCGTGATATGGAAAAAACGTTGACGGAAGATGAGGTCAATAAGTTTCACGACAAGCTGATTCGGTCTTTGTGCCATCAACTCGGTGCAGAAATTCGTTAATTGACCTTGCAGCATTAAATGCTGTATGGTAAATTCCTTAAATATCAAATAGATAGTAGATGTAATATAACGCCTGCACGGCATAGCAGGAGGGAACATGACAAAAGCAGATTTAATTGAAAGTGTTTATTTGACAACAGGCTTTTCTAAGAAGGAGTCTGCCGCAATCGTTGAGATGGTATTCGATTTGATGAAATCGACTCTTGAAGATGGTGAGAAGATCAAAATTGCTGGTTTTGGTAATTTTGTTGTCAAAGAAAAAGCATCCCTCGTGGTCGTAACCCACAGACAGGTAGTGAAATTGAAATATCCGCGCGTAAAATCTTGACTTTTAAACCAAGTCAGGTTCTTAAGGCGGCTATTAACGACGAAGCTTGATTATACTGAGCTAACTGGTGAATATACCTGACAAGCTCTACTATAAAATCGGTGAAGTTGCAGCTATGCTGGAATTGAAAACGCACGTATTGCGTTACTGGGAAACTGAATTTTCAGAGCTGAAACCGGTTAAAAGTCGAACAAATCAACGCCTCTATCGACGCCAAGATGTCGAGACTGCCCTGTTGATAAAGGATTTGCTTTATCAGCGGGGCTTTACTATTGCAGGGGCTCGTCAGCAACTAAAGGCTGACGCTCAAGGACAGCTTCCGCTGGTTGACAAAATAGCACCTCAAGATCTGTTGAAAGAGATTGGAACAGAGCTTGAGCGTATTCGTCAACGTCTTCTGAATCATGATTTGTAGAAAGTGTCTCTGTGCTGATTCTTGTTACGAATGATGATGGAGTTCGATCTCCAGGGTTAAAAGCATTAACTGCCGCAATGAGTGAGATTGGTGATGCCATTGTTGTTGCTCCTGATCGAAATCGTAGTGCCGTTGGACATGCATTAACCCTTGATCATCCTTTACGATCTGATGAAGTCAAACCAGGTGTTTTTGCAATTGATGGAACACCAACAGATTGCGTCAATCTCGGAATTCACGGATTACTTGATCAGAAACCAGATCTTGTTGTCTCTGGAATCAATCGTGGCTCTAATCTTGGAGAAGATATTACTTACTCTGGAACTGTCTGCGCTGCTCTTGAGGCTTCTCTTATGGGATTGCCTGCTTTTGCAATTTCACTCGACTCTTCTGATTTTAAGACAAATGATCTTATGATTGCGTCAACCTTCGCCAAACAGTTGGCGCTGATGATTCAGCAAAACAGCCTGCCTGCAAATACATTTTTGAATGTCAATGTTCCAACTGGTCATTGCCGTGGCGTTCAATTGACAAGACAAGGTAAGCGTCGCTACGGTGAAAGTGTCGTTTGTAAGCAAGACCCAAGAGGACGGAAATACTATTGGATTGGTGGCACAGAGCTGGGGTTTGAAGACATACCTGGGAGTGATTGCAATGCCATTGCTGATGGCATGATATCGGTCACACCGTTAAAAGCAAATCTGACACATGAAGAAGTTCATGGTGAGATGACACAGTGGTCATGGGATAGCTTGGGAGTGATGAGTGACTGATTACACAATATCCAGACGACGGATGGTTGAACAGCAGATCGTTGCCCGTGGAATTGATGATAAACGAGTTATTGATGCTATGATGACTGTACCGCGACATCTCTTTGTTGAATCTGGTCTTCAAAGCCACGCCTATAGTGACTCTTCATTACCTATTGGTGAGAAGCAAACAATTTCTCAGCCCTTTATGGTTGCATCGATGTCTGCAGCCTTAGAGTTAAAAGGTCATGAACGAGTCTTGGAGGTTGGTACTGGATCAGGGTACCAGACTGCAATCCTGTCAACATTGGCCAAACGAGTTTACTCAATTGAACGCATTGCAGTCCTGTCCAGTCGGGCCCGTAAAGTCCTGGATCAGTTACGGATGAGTAACATCAATATTAAGTTGGGAGACGGAACCTTAGGATGGAAAGATCAGGCTCCTTTTGATGGTATTTTGGTTGCTGCCGGTTCTCCAGAGATCCCCTCAGAATATTTAGCCCAGCTTGAGATAGGCGGTAAGCTTATCCTTCCCGTTGGCGACAGGGATCAACAGGTTTTGATGAGAGTTATTCGTCAGAAGGACGGTAGTTTTAAGCAAGAACAGATGATGGGATGCCGCTTTGTTCCCCTTATTGGTGAGCTGGGTTGGAATAGTGATTTAGCAGGATGAAAATCGTTCGTAATCTGTACGACTGGGTTCTTTCATGGGCAGATACCTCCTACGGCATGCCTGCTCTCTTTATTCTGGCCTTTGCTGAAGCGAGTTTTTTTCCCGTCCCTCCCGATATTCTATTGATGGCACTTGCTCTATCCGTTCCCGCACGTTCTTTTAAATTTGCTCTGATAACATCTGTGGGATCTGTCAGTGGTGGTCTCCTTGGATACGCCCTTGGCTGGGGCTTCTGGGGTGTTCCTCGAGCCTTATTTTTACCATTATATCCCTGGAGTTAATGCTGCGGGGTTTGAAAAGGTTAAGAGCCTGTTTGAACAATATGATTTTTGGACTGTTTTTGCAGCAGGCTTTACCCCCATACCATATAAAATATTTACCATTTCGGCAGGTGTTTTTCAGATTAACCTACCGATTTTTATTGCAGCATCGCTCATTGGCCGTAGTTTACGATTCTTCCTTGTTGCAGCTATGTTTTATTATTTCGGGCAATCAGCGCGTCAGTTGATTGAAAAGTATTTTAATCTGTTTTCTATTCTGGTACTCATTGCTATTATCTCTGTGATTCTAATCGTTAAAGCAATCGCGTAGACTTTCTTCGTGTCAGGTGATGATGTATGGTGCAACGTCCATTTGCAACTTCTGAGTTTAAGTTCATCTCTGGACTCCGTCATTTAATTGCCCTTATTCCACTCCTTATCATACTGTCTCTTTGTGGTTGTGAAACTGGTATTTATCATACGGTCAAACCTGGTCAGACTCTTTACCGTATTAGCAAAACCTATGGCATTGATGAGTCTTATCTCGCTCGTGTTAATAGAGTTCATGACCCAACCCAATTGAAAACAGGCGCGAGACTCTATGTCCCTGGAGCACAGCGCACATTGTATGTTCCTGTCCTTAATCCCGTTGCTGTAGCACCATCCAAGAAGGTTAAACCGTTACAGAAAAAAAAAGATTGTTGCTAAACCTGTTACAAGAACGAATAAAGTAGCAGTTAAACCATCCTATCAACCTCAAAAATCGAAAGCAACGAATGTAAAAAAACTGCGTTGGCCTTTGCGTGGGAAAATCGTTCGATCGTTTAGTCGTCAGGCAAAGGCAGGTGGTGGAAAGGGGATAGAAATTGCTGTCCGATCTGGTAGTTCTGTTGTCGCTGCTGAGGCTGGAAAGGTTATTTATGGTGGTGATGGCGTTAGCGGTTACGGGTTTTTAATTATTTTACAGCATGAAAATGATCTTTTTACTGTCTACGGCTTTAATAAAAGAAATACTGTCCGTCAGGGAGACTTTGTTAGTAAAGGGGAGCAGATTGCTTTGTCTGGGATACCTCCCTCTGGTGGACAGGCTCGACTGCATTTTGAGGTAAGGAAAGGCAAGCAAGCGGTTAATCCAATTTTATACTTGCCATGATTGATTTGCATCCCTAGACTGAATTTCTAATGATGTTATGCCATAAAGCGGAGGAGAGTATGCAGGGCTTTGGCTCAGATTATGATGGATCATCCAGCTCGGATAAAAACTCTGATGAAGAAGGCTTTTCTGAAGTTGAACTCGAAGGGAAAGATAAACCATCTCAAGAAGACAAGGTTTATGCTGCCGAAGAAGAGCAAGCGACTGCCGATGCAATTAAAATTTATTTAAAAGATATTCAGAAAAGTACTTTGTTAACTGCTGAAGATGAACGTGAACTCGCTGGTTTGATAGCCAAAGGTGATGATGCTGCACGCGAACGGATGATTGAATCCAACTTGCGCCTTGTTGTTAAAATTGCAAAACGCTATATGAACAGGGGGCTGCCTTTTCTTGATTTGATCGAAGAAGGCAATATGGGACTGATCAAGGCAGTTGAAAAGTTTAAAGTGAGTAAGGGATGTCGATTTTCTACCTACGCAACATGGTGGATCAGGCAATCAATTGAACGGGCTTTGGTTAATCAGAGTCGCACGATCAGACTTCCAGTTCATGTTGCTGATGATATTAATAAACTCGTTAAGATAAATCGTGAGTTGGTTCAACGTTTAAAACGCGATCCTAGTGATGAAGAGATCGCAGATGCGATGGGTGCTGAGCCGGCCTATGTTCGTAAAATGATGATTCTTGTCAAAAAACCTACTCCATAGAACATCCAATGGGAGACAATGAAGACTACAGCCTCATTGATACCATAGAGGACACCAATCTCGTAGATCCAGGGAAATTGATTGAGGATCTTGATCGTTTTGCACATGTTCTAGAATGGATGGATGATCTCAACGAGAATGAACGTGAAATATTAGCTATGCGTTTTGGTTTAAATGACAGGGAACCTCAAACCCTTGATACGATAGGCCAGAAGTTTGGTGTTACACGTGAACGTATCCGTCAGATTGAAGCAAAAAGTTTGGCTAAATTGAGGAAAACATTGGAAGAACAGTTGTCTGACGAAGAGGGGCAATAAGATCCGAAGCGGTTACGTTTGACTCATAATAGACTGGAGTGGATTCATGGATCGACTAAAACAGATTATTCGGGATATTCCCGATTTCCCTAAAAAGGGAATTGTCTATAAAGATATTACAACGCTGTTGGCAGATGCTAAAAGTTTTCATCGCATGGTCGATTTACTGGCCCATAGATATGTTGGTGAGAAGATCGATCAGATTGTTGGTATTGAGGCGCGTGGTTTTATTTTAGGTGCGGCGCTCGCTTATAAGCTTGGGACAGGGATTACTCTGGTTCGTAAACCAGGTAAGCTGCCTTATAAAACCAACAGCGTGAGTTATGAACTTGAGTATGGTACCGATACTCTGGAAATGCACGAAGATGCTCTTAAGCCAGGTGATCGTGTAATTATTGCCGATGATCTTCTGGCAACAGGTGGGACTATGGCTGCAGTTGTCTCTCTTATTGAAAAGAATGGCGCGGAATTGCATGAATGTGCTTTTATGGCCGAGCTTGAATTTTTGAGCGGGCGGGCTAAATTACCAGATGGAAAAGTTTATAGTCTGCTTAAGTTCTGATCAACAAACATCAATCTGACGAAGTAATATTTTCAGATATGTATGATTTTCATTTCCAAGACACCGCCTTTAATGTATAAAGTGTCGCTGGAAATTTTGTTACGAGATAAATGCCCTCGTAGCTCAGCTGGATAGAGCAACCGCCTCCTAGTTTACTATTGGGCGCTTGGGTTGGAAACTCCCAAGTGGATGTTGTCAAATTCGGGGAAACCTTAACAGGTCATGCTGATGGCAATCCCGAGCCAAGCCCTTTAAAAGGGAAGGTGTAGAGACTTTACGGCAACCACCTACGTCAGATGATAGGGTGAAGAGAAAGTCCAGACCACGAACATTTTTGGCAGTGAAAACTGTAGTGGTATGAAGCGGTAGGTCACAGGTTCAACTCCTGTCGAGGGCGCCAAATTAAATCCCCGTCTCATCGAGACGGGGATTTTTTTATTATGCTAATTGACGAACTTTGCTGTGGGTGCAGCCCATTTTGATGGAAATATCTGCAGCGCATTTAACCACCTGTTTTGCATACTCTGTCCAGGTGATGTCTGGATAGGCATTCATATCCCAAGCTAAACTGATGGCTGCAATAACTCGGTCACGGTAATCGAATATCGGTGCTCCGATACAGCGTGTGCCCTTTTCATTCTCTTCATCATCGATTGACCATCCCCGTTCTCTGATCTGTTTGATCTCTTTCATCAGAACGTCAAAGGTTGGAATTGTATTTTTCGTGACAAGGTTGAGTTTTCTTTCTGGATAAAGAGTCTCAATTTCATTGTTTTCCAAGCCTGACAGCATTGCTTTTCCAAGTGAAGTAGCATGCATAGGCAGCCGTTTCCCGATGATCGTATAGCGCCTCAGGCTCGTATAGGTTTCGACCTTATCCATATAGACAATTTCTGATCCATCCATCGTTGCCAGAAAAGTCGTTTGTCCCGTCTGTTTCGTGAGTTGATTAAGAAAAGGAATAGCCTCTGTCTTTAGTTCAAGGCTGTTTAGATAGAGACTAGCAAGTTCAATAAAACCAAGACCAAGCTTGTAGTTTCCTGTCTCTACCTCTTTTTCAACATAGCCTCTATTGCGTAATGTGGTCAGCAGTCGATGTACAGTGCTTTTATGAAGATCCAACCGACGACCGATTTCAGTCATGGGGATGCTTCGTGATTCTCTGGATAGAAGTTCGATAATATCGAAAGTACGGTCAATCGATTGAACGCTCATAGCTCTCTCTTGTCATTAATGTTTATCTGGGTAATAATCTTTATATATCTGACATATACATCATGGTTAATGGGGACAAAATGTATGATTGTGCACATCTTCGATTGATCATCTGAAATCTCAATGTATTTAGGGCATATTGAAACTTAATCTCTCTTGGGATGTCACGGTTCTGGGAACATCTATTTTAAACTGTTAATATTTCTGTATATTTGCATATTTGAGGCATCATTAGTTACGATGTGTAAAATCCAGTGTAATATAAACATAGGTTTCTGTTTTGTGGCAATAAGTTTTATAATATGAAACCGAAAATATAGGTAGGCTATGTTGTTAGGCTTATTTATGGTTACGATAAATTGTTCCAGGAATCATATATAAGTCGTATTAGGGCAGAACGATGCTCATCTTCAATCTAATTATTATGAATTTAAAACATAAGCTTGACAGGATGTGGGAACATGGTTTTATAATGCGAGACACGCAAGGGCAAATTGTTTGATTTCAAGCAAATGATTATATGACGAGGAGTCAATAAATGAATGTATCGATGGAAGAGTGCATGCGGTGGTATGGACCTGATGATTCTGTATCGCTTGCCTTTATCCGTCAGGCGGGTGCAACAGGTATTTATACCTCATTGCATCATCTTCCTTATGGAGAAAAATGGCCTCTCGATCAAATTCGCGAACGCAAGCAGTTAATTGAGGATGCTGGAATGCGGTGGGTAGCTGTTGAATCTGTTCCTGTTCATGAACAGATCAAGACTCGTAGTGGTGATTTTCAACGTTATATCGATAACTATAAAGAAACCATTGAGAATCTTGGAGCTGTAGGAGTTGATCTCGTAATCTATAATTTTATGCCTGTTTTGGATTGGGTACGAACAGACCTTAAGTACCGCTTGAATGATGGGACTGAATGTCTACATTTTGATCCTGTTAAATTTGCCGCTTTCGAAATCTACATATTGAAGAGACCTGGTGCGGAGAACGAGTATTCAGAAGCACAGTTGACAGCTGCAAATGCCTTCTATGAAAGCTTAGACACAACGGGAAGAGAGCTATTTACCAAAACAATCATTGATGTGTTTCCTGGATGTAAACTGGGACTGACACTGGATGATGTTCGCAATATGCTCGACCAATACAAAGATATTGATCGCATACGCTTAAAGGAAAATCTTGCTCTGTTTCTCCAGGAGATCATTCCTGTTGCTGAGAAATCAGGTATCCGTTTGGCGATTCATCCTGATGACCCTCCTTACTCAATCATGGGCTTACCTCGCATTATGTCATGTGAGGAAGATGTCAAAGATCTTCTTCAGATGATTAATAGTCCTGCTAATGGCCTTTGTTTCTGTACTGGTTCTTTTAGCCCACGTGCAGATAATGATTTACCTGGAATGATCAAGCGTTACGGTGAAAAAATACATTGCGCACATCTTCGAAGCACACAGCGACATGATGATGGCAGTTTTTATGAGGCTGATCACCTGGGTGGTTCTATCGATATGTATCTTATTGTTGAGGCATTGATAGCAGAAATGGTAAAGCGCAAAAAAATGGGATCTGATCGCTGGAAGATACCTTTCCGTCCTGATCACGGACATACCATGTTGGATGACCTTTCAAAACCATTACCAGCAAATCCTGGATATACCGCTATTGGGCGATTGCGTGGATTAGCAGAAATTCGCGGTTTACAGATGGGAATTGCACGCAGTTTGACAAATGATAAATTGGGAGAATGAAAAGATGTCTACGAATATAAAAGTCAAAGCTAAAGAAGATTGCCTTTACGATGTCGTATCTCTGGGGGAAGTTATGCTTCGTCTCGATCCAGGGGAAGGGCGTATCCGCACCGGTCGCCAGTTTCGCGCCTGGGAAGGGGGCGGTGAATATAATGTTGCACGTGGTTTACGTCGTTGTTTTGGTCAGCGCGCAGCTGTTGTGACTGCTTTTGCTCAGAATGAGATTGGCCTGCTGCTTGAAGACCTTTTATTGCAAGGTGGTGTTGATACCTCTCTGATTAAGTGGCTCGATTATGACGGTATTGGGCGTACTGTACGTAACGGCCTAAACTTCACTGAGCGTGGCTTTGGAATCCGTGGGGCGGTAGGTTGTTCAGATCGAGGGAATACTGCGTGTTCGAAGTTGAAACCTGGAGATATCGACTGGGAGTATATCTTTGGTGAATTAGGTGTGCGTTGGTTTCATACCGGCGGTATTTTCGCCGCCTTATCAGAAACAACGGGTGAAGTTGTCATTGAGGCAGCAGAGATCGCCAAAAAACATGGCACCATTGTGTCCTATGATCTGAATTATCGTCCTTCACTATGGAAAGGGTTTGGTGGCATTGAAAAATGTCAGCAGATCAATCGCACAATTGCGAAGTCCGTCGATGTCATGATCGGTAATGAAGAAGACTTTACAGCCTGTCTCGGATTTGAAATTGAGGGCGCCGATGAAAACCTAACCGAGTTAGAAGTTTCGTCATTTGAAAAGATGATAGAGAAGGCTGTTGCTGAATTTCCTAACTTCAAAGCAACGGCAACAACAATGCGCGGTGTGCAAACGGCAACGGTCAATGACTGGGCTGCAATGAGTTGGGTGAATGGTCAGTTTTATTCATCAGCGCAGCGACCGGGGTTGGAAATAATGGATCGGGTTGGTGGTGGTGACAGTTTTGCTTCTGGATTTATTTACGGATTAATGGAACTCGCCGACGCACAACGAGCCGTTGAGTATGGTGCTGCTCATGGCGCTCTGGCGATGACGACACCGGGTGATACAACGATGGCTTCGCTGGCTGAGGTTGAAAAAGTCGTTGGCGGTGGTGGTGCTAGAGTCGATCGATAGAATAATGACAGGGTCAGATAAATATCTAA
>JDSF01000319.1_pt1 | contig 22226 bp, 21 predicted proteins | sample 199441 | NCBI WGS metagenome assembly JDSF01 (sample SAMN02592751, study PRJNA231836) | bioreactor metagenome | isolation source: continuous culture bioreactor denitrification-DNRA | place: Germany: Bremen
CGTCAACACCCGGATCATCGCGGCAACAAATGTTGATATTGATCAATCGATTAAGCAGGGTGACTTTCGAGAAGATCTCTACTATCGCATCAGTGTCATTACGAATCAATTGCCGCCATTGCGTGAGCGTGGTGATGACATTGATTTGCTGGCAAACTTATTTTTGCGACGTTATGCGCAGGAATTTGGAAAGAAAATACGTGGATGCAGCTTGGCTGCAAGCGAAAGCCTTAAATCCTATGATTGGCCAGGAAATGTCCGGGAGTTGGAAAATAAAATAAAACGAGCTGTCGTTATGGCCGAAACTCCAATTATTGAACCTTGGGATCTAGGATTTGAAGAACCACCACTCGAGATGAATACTTCCAAAGCAATTGTTGAAGAGGTAGCTCAGCACTCAGCATTTAATTTTGATGGCATGACTCTTAAGGAAGCTCGTTATCAGATTGAACATCAACTCCTTCAGCAGGTTCTTGAGAAAACCACAGGAAATGTTCAGAAAGCTGCTGAATTGCTAAAAGTCAGCCGCCCAACGTTTTACGATTTATTAAAGAAGCATGGCCTGCACCAATCTTCTTAATAGGTTTTTTATTCTATAATTAAACCACAGGCATTTGGCCACTAAGGCTCTAAGACACGAAGAAAGGCTGGGACATCTTCTGGGGTAGGTTTCTTGGTGCTCTTTGTGGCTTTGTGGCTTTGTGGCAATCAGGTCTTTTTTGTCTGTAGATATTTTCTTTATGTTACTCGAAGCTTTCTTTAATCTCTTCCAGAGTTGAGAAGTTGATTTTATCTAAATTGATACATGAAAGTTTGTCTGGATCAGGTGGCTTGTCATGTGTGAGGCAGTTTGCAGTATAAATGATTTCATTTAATATGCGATTGTCACAAGAGCTTTCCGGGTGATGGTGATATTCAATCGCTTCTATAACCAGTTCTGGTAAATTCCATTTAGCAGCGATCAATACACCTGCTTCACAATGAAATCGATTGATCAGTCGTTCTTGAAGTGATTGAGGATATCTATTTTTTGGCAGTAGGTTGAAAAGGACAACTTTCCCAATATCATGCAGGAGGCCACAGGTAAGGCCTCTTCTTCATCAAAACGGCAGCTCAGGGCAATCTGTTTTGCCAATAAAGCACAGAGAAATCCGTGATCCAGGACCGCTTCGACCTCTTCTTTCTGTTGCGGAAAAGAGCTCAATAATGATTGATGAGTGACGATTCCCCAGATTGTTTTCATTCCCATGAGAACTATGGCGTGTTGTAACGAGCTGACTCTGCTTGATAAACCATAAAAACTTGAATTTGCAACTTTAAGAATACTTGTTGTCAAAAGCTGATCAGTCATGATGACTTTTAGTAAGTCCTGATTATCCCAGTTTGGATCATTCAGGCATTCTTTGATTTTCATCAGTGTCCCAGGCAGAGGAGGGAGTTCAACTTTTCCAGATGTGATCTGTTCTCTTAATTCAGAAAAAATATTCTCGTCAGCGATAATTCTTTCTGGTGTCGGTGGCGGAGATTGTTCTTTTTTTGCTTGTGGGGGGACTATGAAAGGTTTACCGACCTGATCCTCTGTCAGTGGACGGAACATAAAAGAGCCAACTGACCATCTGGACGCATTGTCGAGGGCCAAATGCAAACTTTGCTTCATCCACAGTTGGAGCTCTGGAGGGCTGACAATTTTATGATGAAGTAATTCGTGCGTAAATGACTTTTTCGCGAGATGACAGTCTTTGCGCAAATGACTTAACAGGGCAAGGTCAGCAATTTTTTGTTTAGCAAGTAGTGCTTCTAATTGTTCTGGGCCAAAGTTGGATTTAAATGTAAATGGCTCACCCTGTTTGAGTCTGAATTCTTTTCTCTGTTGACCGTGAACGATGCGTAAGAGCCCTGTTTTTGGTTGTTTCTGAGCCATGATAGTAATTTGACAACGGAAAGATCCTTTAATTCACCACGTATATCTGCCATGCTACCTATATAAATAAACATACTTTTCAGCACAAATCATGTGCTGAAAAGAAGATTTTTCCTGCTAGGGGTTGTTGTTGACGCATCTCTGTATTGGGCTAGAATGTTGTGGTTGTGAATGATTGAACCTGACTCTCATAAACCAGGTTGCTATCATTGACATCTGTCGCAACAATCTTCCAATAATAAGTTGTCCCGGCATCAAGATCAAAAGCTTGATGGTAGTCACTACTGCCTTTGTCAATAGAATAGAGAGTTGAATCAACAGGGGGCGCAGGTGTCACTGCTTTGTTCCCTGAACTATCTCCACCGCCACCGCCACCGCCACCGCCGCAAGCAGTTAAGGTCCCGGCGATGAGAAGACATAATCCCGCAGCCAGTATCTGTGGCTTGAAGGATGTATGCTTTTTTACCCGTAAAATGGACGTCAGGGCCAATCCGAGAAATAATAAAATTAACAAATTAGGATTTATCGAATTCACCCATGGAGTCGATCTGCCAGCAGGCGGAATCATGGCAGAGGTGACATCATCTTGGTTTGTACCGTAAAACAGTGTGTAAGAGACTGAATAGTTGGTTGGTGCTGTTTCCCATTGAAATGTGACTGGCACCGGTTCATTGCTTGCCCCATTAGCTGGAGTTGTCAGGGCAGGGATCCATTCGTTGCTGACGATATTGGAATAGGTACTCTGATTACTACTGTCATCATAGGCAGTCACGGTGAAATAATAGCTGATGCCGTCGCTGAGCCCTGTCAGCGTGGTTGTCAGAGTGTTTCCAACATTAACAGGAGAAGTTCCTTGATCAGCACCGATTCCATCAAATGGGAACTCCATATTTCCAGCTTTGTAGTAAACATTATAACCTGTGACGCCGGATGTTGGACTTGCATCCCAGGATAAAGTGATGTCTTGGCTGAAAGATGTATGGCTAAAGATCAAGCTGACTAATAGTAAGCATATGATCATAATAGATAGACGCATATATAATATCCTTTTCTTTTTGAACGTTTAATAATATCAGAAACAGAATTTGAAAGCGACTTGATTCATCTTCTTGTCCGTTGCTATTTTTGATCGGCCCGGTTACCCTGTAAGTTCAATAGATTATGCGTTTAAACTTTATTGATAGGAACAATACATGATTGATCCCACTCTTATTCGCAGGTGTCATCTGTTTGCAGGCCTAACGGATGATGACATTATAATTCTGGCCTCTGTTATCAGGGAGCAGAGATATCCAAAGGGCAATATCCTTTTTGAAGAGGGGGAAAAAGCGGTTGGATTTTTTGTTGTCGCAAAGGGCAAGGTTAAAGTTTATAAACTATCGTCGGAAGGAAAAGAAAGAGTTCTCCACGTCGTTCAGCCAGGTGGAAGTTTTGCTGATGCCGCAATTTTTGCAGATGGTTGCTATCCAGCCTTTGCAGAAACCATTGCTGCTTCAGAGCTTCTTTTTTTCCCTAAAAAAGATTTCCTTGACCTCTTACACAGGCATTCACAACTGTCGATCAATATGATCGCTGGCCTGTCACGTTATCTGAGGCAATTTACCGTTCAAATCGAAGATCTGACCTTTCGTGATGTTCCTGCTCGACTTGCTCGTTATTTACTCGAACTTTCTGAGCGTTCGGGGGCAACTGTCACACTCCCTTTATCGAAGTCGCAATTAGCCTCTAACCTCGGAACGACCAGTGAGACCCTATCGCGGACCTTACGGAAACTTATCGATGAAGAGCTGGTTCAGGTTCAGGGTAAGGCCATTGAAATTCTTAATGCTGAGCGCCTTTATGAGTTATCCGACAGTAAGCGCAATAATGATTAATCAATTGTTTCTAGAGACCGAAATTTTGCTATGAACAATTCAAATGTAGAGATGGCTGTGACGCGTAAAGAAAAAAAAGATTTGAAAATACTGGCATTGTTTACCTCTGTCTACTGTCGAGATCATCACCAGGAAAAGCGTTCTCCATTAACGACTTTGCCCGATTCGTTAAAGCGACTTGAGCGTTATCAATGCTGTTCTGAGTGTCGGGATTTCTTGCAATATGCAATAGAGCGGCGGTTGAAGTGTCCTCTTGAAGAGAAGCCGGTTTGTAAGCATTGCACAATCCATTGTTATCGTGCAGGGCACCGAGAGCGCGTTCGTGAAGTGATGCGTTATTCAGGAAAAACACTGATTCGTCGCGGTCGGATTGATCTTCTCTGGCATTATTTTTTCTAATTTTTATTGCTATAGGGTAAGTGACTATAATAACTATTCTCTTGATGAATCTTGAGTTTCTTGGTAGTGTTGGTTAATAAGAGCATTATGATTATAAACATCCATTGAAAGATGTTTCTTTTTATACAACTCGACACCGATTCATAAAGGAGATCGAAAAATGCGTATTCTCGTCGTTGAAGATGAAAAAAAAGTTGCTGGTTTTATTCAGCGCGGGCTCGAAGAGGAGGGGTATTCCGTCGATGTTGCCTATGATGGTGAAGAGGGGGTCCAAAAGGCTGAAGTCCAAACTTACGATGTCATTCTGATGGATATTATGTTGCCAAAGAAAGATGGTTTGGCAGCGATAAAGGAATTACGTGAAAAACAGATTCATACACCTGTTCTTTGTTTAACTGCTCGCGATTCTGTTGATGACAAAGTAACTGGTCTTGATATAGGCGCTGATGATTATCTCGCCAAACCGTTTTCATTTGCCGAATTAGTTGCTCGCTGTCGTGCTCTTATCCGTCGCGGTTCTGCAGATCGAGGAGCGGAAATTTTCTTTGCTGACCTTCGTCTCGATCCTGTTGCTCATAAAGTCTGGAGAAGTGATACTGAAATCGAGTTGACATCAAAAGAATATGCATTGATGGAATACTTCATGCGCCATCCAAACCAGCCTTTAAGTCGAGCTATGATTGCTGAAAATGTCTGGGATTACACCTTTGACTCTTTCACCAACATCATTGACGTCTATGTGAATTATCTGCGTAATAAAATTGATCGCGATTATGATAAAAAATTGATTCATACTGTTCGTGGTCAGGGATATATGTTGAAAGAGGCATAAACATATTGAGGTCAATGATTTCTCAGTAGACATCTCTAAAAGACTCAGCAATGTTAAATTGACATATTGCTGAGTCTTTTTTTTAGTTAGCTAGTATAGTTTTTATATCTATGGAGGGTGTCATATGATCTTACCCGTTATCCTTTCTGGTGGTTCGGGCACACGACTTTGGCCGTTGTCCCGTGAACTTTATCCGAAACAACTTCTCCCTTTAACTAATGAAGGGACAATGTTGCAGGAAACGATCACTAGGATGAATGATTTGCCACACGTTGATTCTCCTCTTGTTATTTGTAACGAAGCTCATCGATTTATGGTTGCTGAACAAGTTCGGCAGTTGAATTTGTCTCCCAATGCAATCATTCTGGAACCCTGCGGAAGAAACACGGCACCTGCTGTGGCTATCGCAGCTTTTCATGCCCTTGATCTGGGTGATGATTCCATTTTGTTGGTTCTTCCTGCTGATCATCTTATTCAAGATATTAAAGAGTTTCAGCGTGTTATTACCTCCGCAGTAACACGTGCTGAACAAGGTGATTTGGTTACCTTTGGTATTGTTCCAACTCACGCCGAAACTGGTTATGGTTATATTGAGGCTGAAAAAAACGAAAAGAAACAAGCTTCTCCTGTTGTTAGTTTCGTTGAAAAGCCAGATCAGGAAACGGCTCAGAAGTATATTGATTCGGGAAATTATTATTGGAATAGCGGGATGTTTATGTTTCGAGTCAGTCGCTATTTGGATGAACTCAAGTTACATCGATCGGACATCTACACTGCTTGCAAAGATTCCTATTCAAATATCAGCGCAGACTTAGATTTTTTGAGACTCGAACGAGAGAGCTTCGCTTCATGTCCCTCTGATTCTATTGATTACGCTGTTATGGAGAAAACAGATAGAGCTGTGGTGTTTCCCCTGAACGCAGGTTGGAATGATATTGGGTCATGGTCGTCTCTCTGGTCAATTCAACCACAAGATGATCAGGGTAATGTGAAAATCGGTGACGTTCTGACGGATCAGGTTAGCAACTGTTATCTCCATTCTCAGAACCGTCTGATCGCTGCAGTAGGAGTCGATGATCTGGTTGTTGTTGAAACTGCTGATGCTGTCCTTGTTGCTCATCGAGATAAAACGCAAAATGTTAAAGTAATTGTTGAACAATTAAAGGAAAAAAATCGTGAAGAAACTCTTCTTCATCGCCGTGTGAATCGACCATGGGGAGCCTATGAGGGAGTCGATGTCGGTGAGCGCTTTCAAGTGAAGCGTATTACGGTCAATCCAGGTGCCAGTCTATCTCTTCAGAAACATCATCACAGAGCAGAGCATTGGGTCGTCGTTAAGGGAACGGCAAAGGTGACTTGTGGAGAGGACGTTCGATTGTTAACCGAAAACCAATCAACGTACATCCCGCCAGGTGAAGTCCATCGATTGGAAAATCCTGGACAGATCCATTTAGAGATTATCGAGGTTCAATCCGGCAGCTATCTGGGCGAAGATGATATTGTCCGCCTTGACGATCACTATGGGCGTAAACCTGCAGAAGGTGGACAATAGGTGAATATCGAATCTTTTAAGGCATACGATATCCGTGGACGTCTTCCAGATCAATTGAATGACGATATCGCCTGGAGGATAGGACGTGCTTATGCCGAGTTCTTGAAACCATCGACTGTTGTTGTCGGGTACGATATCAGACCGACAAGCCGTTCTCTGACGACAGCCTTATCTCATGGTTTGATTGATGGTGGCTGTGCTGTTTTTGATATTGGGTTGTGTGGTACAGAGGAGATATATTATGCCACATTCAGCCAGAACTTCGATGGTGGAATCATGGTCACCGCGAGCCACAATCCGATCGATTATAATGGGATGAAGTTGGTTCGTCAGGGATCACGTCCAATCAGTGGAGATAGTGGTCTGGACGATATTAAACAGATCGCAGCGAATGGTACCTTTACCAGCAGTAATAAGAAAGGGCGTGTTATTGATTCAGACTTCAAGGCTGAATATATTCAACATCTGCTCAGTTATTTTGACAGAGAAAAGATTAAGCCGTTTAAGGTCGTTGTTAACCCTGGTAATGGATCTGCGGGGCCGATTATTGATCTTCTTGAATCTTACTTGCCTTGTGAAATAGTCAAAATTTGTCATCAGCCAGATGGAACTTTTCCAAATGGTATTCCTAACCCCTTATTGCCTGAGAACAGATCTCTTACACGAGATACTGTTCTTCAGCACAATGCAGATTTAGGAATCGCTTGGGACGGGGATTTTGACCGATGTTTTTTGTTCGATGAAAAAGGACAATTTATCGAAGGATATTATATTGTCGGGCTTTTGAGTCAATTACTGCTTGAAATGAATCCAACTGAAAAAATTATTCACGATCCTCGATTAACATGGAATACGATCGATATCGTTAATCAGTCGGGCGGGGTGCCACTACAAACTAAAACCGGCCATGCGTTTATTAAGGAGCGGATGCGTTCAGAAAATGCATTATATGGTGGAGAAATGAGTGCTCACCATTATTTTAGAGATTTTGCTTACTGTGATAGTGGCATGATCCCATGGTTGATGGTCGTAGACTTGATGAGCCGAACTTGTAAATCGTTGTCGTCTCTTGTCGCTGAAAGGGTGGAAAAATTCCCTGCATCAGGAGAAATCAATAGAACAATCAGTGATCCTGATCAGGCTTTTGCCACAGTTCGACAACGCTATGAATCTGATTCGATTTTATTGGATTTAACGGATGGTTTGAGTTTGGATATGGGACAGTGGCGTTTCAACTTACGCAAATCGAACACAGAACCGATGATCAGGCTTAATGTTGAAAGCCGCGGAGATCGGGGATTGATGGAACAGAAAACTGCAGATCTGCTTAAGATGCTTGATGAAATTTAGAATTGTGCTGGAGTGTTCTGAAAAGTTGAAAGTCAAAAGCGTTCTCTCACCCGTTCGCTTTGCTCACTCGCAAGTCCGCGGATACCACTGAAAACACGGATAAGGCAAATCTAAGGTTTTCTTCAGATGAAAGAGAATGCTTTGGAATTATCCGTGAATTCCGTGGACATTATTCTTTTGCTTGAATGATCACTTTGCGTTTTTGTGTGAAATGATTTGTTTTGGTTTTAGAAAAGATTTCATCCGCCTTTATCTGCGTAAATCTGCGGCAAAAATGTTTGTTTCTGATTTTTTGCCTTTATCCTGTAAATCCTGCCCTAAAAAATATGAACGTTCCTCCGATCCTATGAAACCACAGAATCGGAGGACGACTTATTTATTTTTCAAATTTAACAATTCTAAGGAAATCTTCAGCATTCAAGCTTGCGCCACCAACCAGTGCGCCATCAATATCATCCTGAGTCATTAATCCATCAACATTGCCCGGTTTGACACTTCCTCCATAGAGGATACGTGTTTCATTGGCAACCTGCTGGTTAAATAGACCTTGTAGCATTCCACGGATAAAGGAATGGGCTTCCTGAGCTTGTTCGTCGGTTGCGGTTTTTCCGGTTCCGATCGCCCAGACAGGTTCATAAGCAATAACGACATCTGCCATTTGTTCTGATGACAGGTTTGCCAACCCACCTCTAACCTGTTGGCTGAGAACTTCAAGCATCTGGTCGTTTTCACGTTCCTGTAATGTTTCACCAATACAGAATATTGGTTTTAGTCCTGTGTCTAAAGCTTTGAGCATTTTTTGATTGATGAGTTGGTCTGTCTCTCCGAGGAGTTGACGTCTTTCTGAATGGCCAAGGATAACGAGCTCACAGCCCGCATCTTTCAGAAAGAGAGGTGACACTTCGCCAGTGAATGCTCCGCTCTCCTCAGGATAGCAATTCTGTGCTGACAGCTGGACAGGTGAGTTTTTGATTACGTCAGCAATACTCGCTAATGCAGTAAAGACTGGTGCGATGACAATATCTCGATCATCAATTCCCTGACAACCATCTGCCAGGCTGGAAGCAAGTTCTTTTGCTTCGCTCAATGTTTTGTTGAGTTTCCAGTTACCTGCAATCATTGGTTTACGCATAACAACTCCAATTTGGGACTAAAAGTCTGTTTGCCACCAAGGCACGAAGACTCCAAGAAAAACAATGATCTTTTGATCTTTCTTAAGGTTCCCTTGGTGCCTTGGAGTCTTGGTGGCTATAGCTATGGTTATTGACTCTTTTTTTGCTTATAGAAATTACTTGTCACTTAATGCGACGACGCCAGGCAGAGCTTTACCTTCGAGAAACTCCAGGGATGCACCGCCACCCGTCGATATGTGGGTCATTTTATCTTGCAAATTTGATTTATTGACGGCAGCGACTGAATCACCACCTCCAATAATTGAGAGACAATCTGTTTCTGCAAGGGCCTCTGCTATAGCAAAGGTTCCTTTAGAAAAAGCATCGAACTCAAAAACGCCCATCGGACCATTCCAGACCACTGTTCCTGCTGACTTTACAGCCTTTTTGTACTCTTCAATCGTTTGAGGTCCGATATCCAGACCCATTGAAGCGGCTGGAAATGTGGTGTTTTCGGCAACACTGAAGGGACTGTCCGCTGCGAATGTCTCCGCTGCCAGATGATCACAGGGAAGTAAGAAATTGACATTTTGTTGTTTCGCTTTATCTAGCAGATTCGCTGCCAGGGCAATGCGATCTTCTTCAACTAATGATTTACCAACTTCGAAGCCCTGTGCTTTAAGGAAGGTGTAGGCCATTCCTCCTCCGATTAGGATTGTGTCCACTTTTCCAAGCAGGTTTTCAATGACAGTGATCTTATCACTGACCTTCGCTCCTCCCAGAATGGCAACAAAGGGGCGAACCGGTTCCGCCAATGCTCCACCTAGATATTGAAGTTCTTTTTCCATCAGATAACCTGCAACAGCAGGTTGGACCAAGCGAGCAACCCCTTCGGTTGATGCATGAGCGCGATGAGCTGTTCCGAAAGCATCGTTAACATAGACTTCGGCTAATTCAGCAAGTTGAGCTGCGAAGGCAGGGTCATTGTCTGTCTCACCTGAATGGAAACGAACATTTTCAAGTAATAAAACACCACCATGAGCAAGTTGATTTCCTAAAAGGGTAATATTGTCACCAATACAATCAGGAGCCATGATAACTTGTTGGCCAAGAAGGGTTGACAGATGGGTGGCTACAGGACAAAGGCTGAATGCGGGATTCACTTTTCCTTTAGGGCGCCCCAGATGTGAAGCAGGATAACTTTGGCTCCCTGTTTAATCAAATGGCGAATTGTTGGTAACGCCGCACGAATGCGGGTGTCATCTGTGATTTGACCGTTATCGTCCAGGGGGACATTAAAGTCGACCCGGCAAAAAACTTTTTTTCCAGTTACATCAATATCCTGTAACGATTTTTTGTTGAACATAGTTTCTCCGTGAAAAATATATAGATTACAAGCGGTCCGCAATATAACAGACCATATCAACAACTCGGTAGGAATATCCCCATTCATTATCGTACCAGGCGAGGACTTTAACCATTGTGCCGCTGTTGACATTCGTTGTCAGAGCGTCAACTGTCGATGATGCTGATGATCCATTATAATCGGTTGACACGAGTGGTTGTTCTGAATAATCAAGGATACCATTGAGCGCACCATTGGCGGCAGATTTGAAAGCGGCATTGACCTCTGCAATGGACGTACTTTTTTCAGTCTCAATGACGAGGTCAACGAGTGATACATTGGGGGTTGGAACTCTGATTGCCATACCATCCAGTTTGTTTTCAAGCTCTGGAAGGACCAAAGCTATTGCTTTCGCTGCACCTGTTGTTGTTGGTATCATCGACAGTGCTGCAGCTCTGGCGCGACGCATATCTTTGTGAGGTAGATCAAGAATTTTCTGATCATTGGTATAGGAGTGTATGGTTGTCATCGATCCACGGACAATTCCAAATGATTCCAATAAAACTTTAGCCACAGGAGCGAGGCAATTGGTTGTGCAGGAGGCATTCGAAATGATGTGGTGCTGGTCTGGGTTGTAAGACGTTTCATTGATCCCTTTGCAGACGGTTATATCCGCATCTTTTCCTGGTGCGCTGATAAGAACCTTTTTTGCACCGGCGGTCAAGTGTTGAGATGCTTTGTCTCGTGTACTAAAAAAACCAGTTGATTCGATGACGATATCAACGTCAAGGTCTTTCCAGGGGAGTTGAGATGGATCGCTTTGAGAAAGTATGGTAATTTTCTTTCCATCGATAAGCAGATTGTTTCCATCTGTTTCAACGTGACCAGGAAAAATCCCATGAACTGAATCATATTTAAACAGGTGAGCAAGGGTCTCTGCATCAGTCAGATCATTTATTGCGACAACCTCGAAGTCTTGAGATTTACTGGCGATACGCATAACATTACGGCCGATACGGCCAAAACCATTGATAGCAACTTTAGCAAGCATTGAGTTTTCTCCTTTGTCCGAAAATTATAGAGTGAATCCGGGCTTTGATCTTCTCTTTGGAGAACAGTCTTTCTTAATCATCAAAGAGTACAAAAAAACATTCAAAATGCAAATCACTTTCAACGTAGTAAAGTCGCTTTATGTCGGTTTTTTCTACTTGCAGCAGTTGTCAATATTAGGTATAAGGGCAACGCTTTCCCGGAATGAAAGGAACAATCTGTGCGCGTATGTTTATTAGCGAGTGGTAGCCGGGGTAATTGTGCGCTCATAGAGACCGATGACAGTCGTTTGTTAATCGATGCCGGGTTATCTGGCATAGAAACCGAAAGACGACTTGCACCTCTGGGCCTGACCGGGAATGATTTAGATGCTATCCTGGTGACACACGAGCATCATGACCATGTTGGTGGGATTGGACCTCTGGCCCGACGCTTTGACATCCCGGTTCATATTGATCAGTTGACTCATTCTGCCTTACCGAACCTTGGCAAGATAGATGCCTTGAACTTTTTTTCTGCAGGTGAACGTTTCTCATTACGTGATCTTGCTATTACGACCTTTTCAACAACACATGACGCTGTGAATCCGGTTGGTTTTACAATCGAATCGAGTGAGGGCAAAATTGGCTTCGCTACTGATCTCGGTGTGCCAACCCGTTTAGTTGCTGACCACCTCAAAGAATGTCGCGTCGTAGTGCTGGAAGCAAATCACGACGATCAGATGCTTCAAGATGGACCTTATCCCTGGTCTTTGAAGGAGCGGATACGCAGTCGTCACGGTCATCTATCTAATCACGATTCGATCAGATTACTGGAAGAAATTACGTGGCCAGGACTTGAAGCAGTGTTTCTGGCTCATTTAAGCGAAGAAAATAATTGTCCTGATCTGGCGGTTGATACCTTCCGCCAGACTCTTAATCTGTGCGGACATGAATCTCAAGTGATTCTAGGATGTCAGCACAAAGCCAGTCCTTGTTTTGAAACTAACTCTGCTATAGTTGCTTGAGTCGTCAGAACAGATACCATCGGAGTTGCGTATGGCCAGTAGAATTGTTGTCGCATTAAAAGATCATGTAAAAGATGCGCGTGGTGAACGTGTACAGCGTGAGCTGAAGGAACATTTGGGGATTGAACTGCAATCTGTTCGGACTCTGGATGTTTATACCGTGGACTCAGAATTAAGTCCTGAAGAATTGGAGCGCGCTGCTGCGGGACCATTTTCTGATCCGATTATTCAGGATTATGCTGTCGGTCGACCGCTTGCTAACGATTTCGATATGTTGGTTGAAGTTGGATTTAGACCAGGTGTGACCGACAATACTGGTCGAACTGCTAAAGAGGCGATTCAGTATCTGACAGGTCGAAAATTCGCGTCAGGCGATGGTGTTTATACATCGACCCAGTATCTGTTTACAGGGTTGAATGACAAGGCCTTGGCTGAAACAATTACGGCCAATTTTCTTGCCAATGGTTTGATTCAACGGTGGGATATTGTCGCTCGGGGTGAACTTGATCCAGAGATCGGTGTTCCTGTGACGGTTCCACAAGTCAAGACAGACCAGCAGGATGCTGTTTCAGCACAGACGATCAGCTTGGATATCTCAGACGATGATTTGCTGCAGATCAGCCGGCAGGGGATGTTGGCGTTGAATCTCGAAGAAATGCATAAGATTCAGCAACATATTGTTGACCCGCAGGTTGTTGAAGAACGTCGTAAAGTTGGTTTGGGGGACGAGTTAACTGACGTAGAACTGGAAGCTCTCGCACAAACCTGGAGTGAACACTGCAAGCATAAAATTTTCTCCGCCAAGATTGAATATATCGATGATCAGGGCAATGAGCAGGTTATCGATTCACTGTTTAAAACATATATCGTCGGAGCGACGGCTCAAGTCAGAAAAGATATGGGAGATAACGATTTCTGTCTGTCTGTCTTTAAAGATAACGCTGGCGTCATCGAGTTTACCAAGGACTGGAGTGTTGTCTTCAAGGTTGAGACGCATAACTCTCCGAGCGCACTCGACCCATATGGCGGCGCTTTGACTGGTATTGTCGGGGTTAATCGTGACGGTATGGGGACAGGGATGGGCGCTCGCCTTATCTTTAATACCGATGTCTTCTGTTTCGCCTCTCCATTTATGACAAAAGAATTGCCACCGCGGTTGTTGCATCCACGGCGAATTTTTGAAGGCGTGGTTGAAGGTGTCGAGCATGGTGGCAATAAAAGTGGCATTCCAACGGTAAACGGTTCTCTGGTATTTGATGATCGTTTTGCAGGTAAGCCCCTGGTTTACTGCGGTACCGCTTCAATAATGCCAAGCCATCTTAATGGGCAACCCTGCCATGAAAAAGAAGTCCAGGTTGGCGACCATATTGTTATGACCGGCGGTCGCATCGGTAAAGATGGTATCCATGGCGCGACCTTCTCTTCGGAAGAACTGCACGAGGGATCACCTGTCACTGCTGTGCAGATTGGCGACCCGATCACTCAGAGAAAAATGTTTGATTTTCTGATTATCGCCCGTGATCGCGGTTTGTATAATTCGATCACAGATAACGGTGCTGGTGGTCTGTCCTCTTCAGTCGGTGAAATGGCTGAAGATACCGGTGGTTTCGAGATGCATCTGGATCGGGCTCCTTTGAAATATCCAGGATTACGTCCCTGGGAAATCTTGATTTCAGAAGCTCAGGAACGAATGACTCTTGCTGTTCCATCTGACAAACTGGATGAGTTTACCCAGCTGGCAACTGAGATGGATGTTGAGGCTACAGATTTAGGTCTGTTTACCGATTCCGGTTATTTCCACTGCCTCTACGAAGGTAAGACTGTTTGTTATTTGAGTATGGAGTTTATTCACGAGGGTGTTCCGCAGATGGTGATCCCGGCCAAGTGGGAGCCAAAGGACTTGGCTGAACCTGAATTTACTCAGCCGGAAGATCTCGGTCGTGAGCTTAAGAATCTTCTCGGTCGCCTGAATGTTTGTTCAAAAGAATCGGTCGTTCGTCGTTATGACCACGAAGTTCAAGCGGGAACCGTTATTAAGCCGCTCGTCGGAGTTGTCAATGATGGTCCATCTGATGCTGCTGTTTTCAGACCGTTGCTTGATTCCTTTGAAGGTGTCGTCGTTGCACACGGAATTTGCCCTTCATACAGCGATATTGACACCTACCACATGATGGCTTGCGCTATTGATGAAGGTCTGCGTAACTATGTGGCCGTCGGTGGTAATATCGATCATGTCGCTGGTCTTGATAACTTTTGCTGGTGTGATCCTGTCTTGAGTGAAAAAACACCGGACGGGCCTTATAAAGCTGCCCAACTGGTTCGCGCAAATCAAGCTCTCTATGATTACTGTGTCGCGTTTGGTGTGCCATTGATTTCTGGCAAAGATTCCATGAAGAACGATTATCAGATCGGTGATCAGAAAATCTCGATTCCACCAACAGTACTGTTCTCTGTGATAGGTAAGATCAACGATATTCGTCATGCTAAATCGATGGATGTCAAAGCACCTGGAGATCTGGTTTATCTGCTTGGAACAACCCATGATGAACTTGGTGGTTCTGAGTACTACGCTGATCACGACGAATTGGGAGCCAAGGTTCCGCAGGTTGATGCAGTTACTGCGCTCCAGCGTTATCGGACTGTCAATCAGGCTCAGTCAGAGGATTTAATCGCCTCCTGTCATGACCTTTCTGATGGTGGTTTGGCTGTTGCTGCAGCCGAGTCGGCTTTCGCTGGTGGTTTCGGAATAAACCTTGATCTCGCTGCTGTTGACATCAGTGAATCAATGCGTGCAGATAAATTACTGTTTTCTGAATCACAAAGTCGTTTGTTGGTGACTGTTAAACCTCAGAACCAAGAGTCGTTTGAAAAATTATTTGATGGACAGAGTTGTCGCTTGATCGGTCAGGTTACGGATCAACCTGAACTTATTATTAATGGTGTAAACAACGAATCCCTTATCAGTCTTACCAATGCCGACATGAAAGAAGCTTGGCAGGCTCCACTGCGGGAGATGTAAAATGACGAAAACAGTCAAAGCGATTGTTATTGCTGGCAACGGAACCAATTGTGAACGTGAAGTTGCCCATGCCTGCCGCTTAGCAGGCGCAGAAGCTGATATCGTTCACATTGCTGATCTATTAGCTGGTCGGGTAAAGCTCTCTGATTATCACTTCCTCAATCTGGCAGGTGGTTTCCTTGACGGTGATGACCTTGGTAGTGCTAAGGCTGGTGCTAACCGCCTCATGTATGCGCAAGTTGCAGCAGGAGAGGCTTCTCTGGCAGAACAGTTGAAATCCTTTGTTTCTGAGGGCCGCTTGGTGATGGGCGTCTGTAACGGTTTTCAATTAATGGTCAAGATGGGCCTGCTTCCGGCTGTTGGCGGAGACTTTAAGCAAAGCTGTACACTGACCTTTAACGAAAAGGGAAGATTTGAGGACCGCTGGAGCTGGCTCAAGATCGATAACGAGTCCCCCTGTATTTATACGCGTGGCTTAGATCATCTCTATCTCCCTGTACGGCATGGTGAGGGTAAGTTTGTTACCGACACACCGGAAACGCTCAAATCTTTCGAAGAGGATCACCTGACAGTTCTGAAATATGCAGATGAATCTCTTCAGGAAACAATGAATTATCCTGATAATCCTAATGGCAGCCAGGGCGCTGTTGCTGGTATCTGTGATGCAACGGGTCGCCTCTTTGGTTTGATGCCTCACCCAGAGGCTTTTGTCCACAGAACTCACCATCCACGTTGGACGCGTGAGGAATTGCCAGAAGAGGGGATGGGGTTGGCTCTTTATCGCAATGCTGTTAAGTTTATACAGGAAGAGCTACTTTAATTGAAGAAGAGCTAAGTCTTTAGCTCGAGGAGTTTTGATCTCATATGTTTGATAAATTACACGAAGAATGCGGCGTTTTCGGGATTTTTGGTCACCCCGAAGCTGCTAATCTAACTTATCTTGGTCTCTACGCATTGCAACATCGTGGTCAGGAAAGTTGTGGCATAGTTTCATCTGATGGCGTGCAGCTTAAGGCTCACCTGGGGATGGGACTGGTCTCAGATGTCTTCAAACGTGACGACATTTTTGATCAATTGCCGGGGAGTGCTTCAATTGGCCATGTTCGTTATTCAACGGCCGGTGGAAATGACATGAAAAACTGTCAGCCGATTGTGGTGGATTACTCTCGTGGCAGTATTGCCGTCGCACACAACGGCAATCTGGTGAATGCTCAAGAAGTGCGTAATCAACTGGAAAAAAGTGGATCGATTTTCTCAACCACCGCTGACACTGAAACAATTATCCACTTGATCGCACGCGCACAGTCCGATTCTTTGATTGAACGAACCTGTGAATCGTTGAAACAGGTGAAAGGTGCTTATAGTCTTGTTTTTCTGACTGAGACTCGGATGATTGCTGTTCGTGACCCGAACGGTTTCCGACCTTTAAGCTTAGGTAAGCTGGATGGAGCTTATGTCGTTTCTTCCGAATCATGTGCCTTCGATCTGATTGAAGCTGAGTATATTCGTGAGATAGAGCCCGGTGAAATGATTGTCATCGACAAGGAGGGGATGAAATCCTTCTTTCCCTTTGAGCAGGAGACTAGAAATACACCCTGTATCTTTGAATATATTTACTTTGCACGTCCAGACAGTCGCATTTTTGATCGTATGGTCTATCCGGTACGTAAAGAGTTTGGTCGTCAACTCGCTCGACAATATCCTGTTGAAGCCGATCTGGTCATCGCTGTTCCTGACTCTGGTATGCCCGCAGCAATGGGTTACGCCGAAGAGGCCGGTTTGCCCTTTGAGCTCGGATTGATCCGCAATCATTATGTTGGTAGAACTTTTATTGAGCCACAGCAGTCGATTCGTCACTTTGGGGTTAAGCTGAAACTAAACCCGGTCAAAGATATTCTAAAAGGCAAGCGCGTTGTTGTCGTCGATGATTCAATTGTCCGTGGAACAACATCTCGAAAAATCGTAAAGATGATTCGTAACGCGGGTGCCAAGGAAGTCCATGTTCGGATTTCCAGTCCACCAACCAGCTATCCTTGTTTTTACGGCATCGATACTCCCTCACGTAAAGAGTTGATTTCGGCATCTCACAGCATTGAAGAAATTGCACGATATATCACGGCTGACACCCTTTGCTATCTGGAGCTTGAAGGTTTGCACGCGGCATTGTCACAGTTCGGTGATCATAAAATAGATTTCTGTGACGCTTGCTTCAGTGGTAAGTATCCGGTTAAGTTTCCACGTTTGAAAAATGATAATCAGTTAGGTCTATTCTGATATAAATCAGTATGTTGAGTTTGTAATCATAAAGTAATTTAGAGGTGAGCATATGGCTGTCAAAGATGAATTAAAAGCAATTATCCGTGAGCTGTCCTATGAAGAGCGAGAGGTCACTCTTGCGTCAGGACGTAAGAGTAATTTCTATTTTGATGGTAAGCAGACAACGCTTCATTCAAAAGGTGGTTTGCTCGTTGGTAAGGCTTTTTGGGATGAAGTTAAACAGTTCGGTGGTCAGATTGATGGTGTTGGTGGTTTGACGATGGGGGCTGACCCGATAGCGACTGCGACGTCAATCGCTGCTCAGCTCGATGGACATGATGTGCATGCGTTCATTATTCGCAAAGAACCAAAAGGGCACGGAACAGGTCAGTGGCTTGAAGGGCGTAAAAACTTACCACCTGGGTCGCGCGTTGTCATTGTTGAAGATGTCACGACAACAGGCGGATCATCACTGAAGGCCGTTGAGCGAGCTCAAGAAGAAGGCTTGGTCGTTGCTGGTATCGTAACTTTGGTTGATCGCGAAGAGGGTGCGCGTGACGCCATTGAAGGTTCTGATCAAGTATTGCGGGCGGTATTCACCAGAACTGAAGTCGTCGGTCAATAAGCGCTTAATAATAAAAAAAGAGCTTCCGGCATTATGATGCTGGAGGCTCTTTTTTTTGTTTTACTGTATACAGTCAGAGGCTTTCAAAATAAGAAACCTTAAACCCTTATTTCGCGCAAAGCCGCAAAGAACGCAAAGTTTAAAACTAAAAGAGTTTTTGAAAGCCTTTCTTGGCGTGCGTAGCGGGTTGAATGAGCAAAGCGAATGGGCGCGAGACTGATTTCGTTCTATTTTATTGCTCTTTGAATGAGATACTGCTGCTTTATTCCTCTTTCGGAATGGAATAAATATCCAGAACCCCTTCAATCCCTTTAAGCTCGCTCCTGTCAATGCAGTCGGTGTTGCCAACGACACCAAGGATGATCCGGTCCGCTCCGGTCGATTGGTGGAAATCACAATCCTGTTCAACAAGAAACGTTTTGACACCCTCCAATTCGGCCTCTGTTGCTTTTTTCTTCATGATTACAAGCATCAACTTTTTCCTTTCGCGTGCACACGTTCAAGGCTACGACTTTCATCAATGACCCGTTCGAACAGTCTGATAATCGCGGCATTATCCAGCGGGCCGCTGTTTTCCTTTTGCATTCGTTCAAAAATCAGCTTTTCTCGCTTGGGGTCATAAATTGGTAAGCCTTTTTGCTTTTTAACCTCACCAATTTCCAGGGCGAGTCCTGCTCGTTCGTTGAAAATGCGCAATAGTTCGTCATCGAGTTGATTGATTCTGATTCTAATGGAATCCATATCCATGATCATTGTCCTTCTTATTGTGGGTCCGTTGCCTTGCCTTCAGCACCTTTTATGATGGTGTCATGGAGAAAGTTCTTATCGTCTTTGTCCGGATGGTCAATGGTGTAATGCAGTCCGCGGCTTTCGTGGCGGGAGAGTGCACTTTGTACAATCAGTCGCGCCACTGTTGTGATATTCCGTAGCTCAATTAGATCTGATGTGAGTAGGAAGTTCCAGTAATATTCATCAATTTCTTTCTGGATCATCTCAATTCGGTTCATCGCTCTCTGCAAGCGCTTGTCTGAGCGTACGATTCCGACATAGTTCCACATGCAGCGTCTAATTTCATCCCAATTGTGGGCAACGATGACCTCTTCGTCACTATCGGTTGCGTTACCACAATCCCATTGAGCTATCTGAGGGCTTGGAGGTAGCTTTTCACTCAGTCTGGAAAGTGATAGCTCTGCTGCACGCTTGGCAAAGACAACCCCCTCCAAAAGACTGTTGCTGGCTAATCTATTCGCACCGTGGAGTCCTGTACAGGCGACCTCACCTATTGCGAAAAGATTCTGAATATTCGTTTCACCATCTCTGTCAGCTTTCAACCCACCACACAGATAGTGGGTTGCCGGGACGACAGGGATCGGCTCTTTGGTCATATCGATGCCGTAGCCGAGACAGGTTTCATAAATCATCGGAAAATGATGTTTGATGAAATCGCTGCCTTTATGTGTGATATCGAGGAGAACACTGTCGTCACCATTCTTTTTCATTTCGCTGTCGATTGCGCGTGCAACGATATCCCGAGGAGCCAAATCTTTCAGGTGATGGTAGTCCTTCATGAAGGCATATCCATCAGCACGTTTGAGGATGGCTCCTTCGCCTCTGACTGCTTCAGAGATAAGGAATGATTTTGCATGCGGGTGATAGAGCGTCGTCGGATGGAACTGCATGAATTCCATATTGGCCACATCAGCACCTGCTCTCCACCCAATTGCAACACCGTCACCTGTGGCAATATCTGGGTTGCAGGTATAAAGGTAGACTTTGCCTGCACCACCTGTTGCTAAAACGGTGAAGCGTGCACAGAAGGTGCTGACGTCCTTTTTTTCTTTATCGTAGATATACGCACCGAGACAGCGATTCTGCTGCTGTGGTTCATGCTTGTCTTTAGCTTCGGTGATGAGGTCAACAGCGATATGGTGTTGATATAGAGTAATATTGGGATGCTTCTGAGCTGCTTCGACAAGCGCTCGTTCAATCTCACGTCCAGTCGCATCTTTAGCATGAAGAATACGGCGATGACTGTGACCACCTTCACGAGTCAGGTCGTAATCATCACTGTCCTGACTACGGCAGAATTGGACTCCCCAGTCGATCAGATCACGAATAGCTTGAGGACCTGATGAGACAACCAGGTCGACGATCTCTCGATCTGGCAGATAGGCACCGGCAACCATGGTGTCTTCAGCATGTTCTGCGAAGCTGTCATTGTCTGAAAAGACGGCTGCGATACCACCCTGGGCCAATTGGGTCGCCGTAATGTCAATATCTCTTTTAGTCACCAGAGAAACAGTCCCCTGATCTGCAACTTTAAGAGCATAGGTTAACCCGGCAATTCCTGTTCCAATGACCAGGAAATCAGTTGTTATTTTCATGAGTTATTGTCCTGTCTTGGCTCTCTGTCAAAATATAAAAAAGTAATGCGGCATTATTATTTCTAGGGAGCCGCTTGTCAAGTTGTTGCCATCATGAATGTTAACTTGACACTCATTAAGTGTGAAGGTTATAAAATACTCATGATTTGTCAATCAACTAAATATGTAATATATGTAATAATTATCGTTGCTGTTCAGGTTTCTTCTGTTTCGGCTGCTATTTATCGTTATGTTGATGCCTCAGGATCTGTCCACTTTACCAATGTCCCAACTCAAAATAAGTACCGTTTTTACCGTGGTGAAGGTGAAAGATTTCGACTTGAAACATTAATTGTTCATTTTGCTGATAAGTTTAAGTTGGACAGTGCACTGATTAAAGCGGTTATCAAGGTTGAGAGTGATTTCAATCCCAAGGTCGTTTCGCATAAAGGGGCGCAAGGGTTAATGCAGTTGATGCCCGAAACTGCACGTGAAATTGGTGTTAATAACCCCTTTGATCCTTCCGATTCCATTTATGGAGGGTCTCTTTACCTCAGGCGCATGCTTGATTCATTTAATGAAAATCTGGACCACGCACTTGCTGCATATAATGCCGGCCCGGGTGCGGTGCGAAAATATGGTGGAATTCCTCCATATGAAGAAACCCAAAACTATGTTAAACGTGTTAAGCACTATATTGATTATTACCGCCGAACAAAGGATACCTTTTAATGTCTGACAGGGCAAAATTACTGAATCTTCCGAATATCCTGACTTTGTCACGTATTGCTGCCGTGCCGGTCGTTGTCCTTCTCCTACTATTTGAATCTCGGGAGAATTGTTTCTGGGCTGCTTTTGTGTTTACTTTGGCGGCGATTACAGACTGGCTGGATGGTTATCTGGCCCGTAAGTGGGGAATCGTTACAATCCTTGGTAAGTTTCTCGATCCCTTGGCAGATAAATTAATTGTCATGGCTGCATTGATTATGTTGATTCCTTTGGATCGGGTTCCTGCCTGGGCTGTGTTTGTCATCCTCGCTCGTGAACTTATCGTGTCTGGTATTCGTTCCATCGCATCATCAGAGGGGATTGTCATCGCTGCCAGTGATTTGGGTAAATACAAAACGATCTTTCAGATGGTCGCGATTGTCGGTTTACTCCTTCATTACCGTTATTACTGGTTCTTTGGTGTTCAGTTCGATTTTCTTTACCCATCACTTCACAATGCAGGCATCTTTATCTTTTATATTTCACTGTTTTTGACTATCTGGTCAGGAATTGATTATTTTGTTAAGTTTTTCAAGACCTTTGCTAAATAATCAACTTGCTGAAATATTTAAGGATTTTGTAGATTTTAAAAAAAGAAATATTTTATTGACACTCAACAAAGCGTTTTGCTATACATACATCCGCTTCGCACTACGGAGGCTTTGCTGAGCGGGAATAACTCAGTGGTAGAGTGCAACCTTGCCAAGGTTGACGTCGCGAGTTCGAATCTCGTTTCCCGCTCCATTTAAATAAA